>Ga0181529_10000780_pt1 | contig 45042 bp, 34 predicted proteins | sample PEATcosm2014_Bin_36_FD_119763 | JGI IMG/M metagenome (GOLD analysis project Ga0181529, IMG submission 119763) | Peatland microbial communities from MTU Mesocosm Facility, Houghton, MI, USA - PEATcosm2014_Bin10_30_metaG | ecosystem: Environmental > Terrestrial > Soil > Wetlands > Peat | place... | reverse complement strand
GTGTGGGGCAGGTTGATGACCCGCTGTGGGGCAGGTTGATTAACCTGCGCGACGATTGTCTATCGTCGCAGCCGGGCGCAGGCGCGGCGGACGCCTTGCCATGCGCCACGATTTCGGGTCGTCCTGTCTGGTTTATGCTGGGGGGTGGAGGTCCTATTCTTGTGAACAAGCGGCGTGCCGCTTGCGGCCTGACGCTGTGGGCTCTGTCGACGCTTCCGGTGTCGCTCTTCACAGCCTGTCTCATTTTAACGAGCGAGAGCAACTTGAGCGATGAACAGTTCGGTCGAATGTGCCACGTCAGAGACGTTCTCCTGTGCGTTGCACTATTCCTTCAAGTTGGGGCCGGGTGGCTCCTGAACACAGCCTCCATGAATCATGAGGCGCCCACAGCCAAACGGTTGAGGTTCATCGGATTGTCAGTGGCATCCGTGGTCTGCTCGTTCATCATTGGAATCCTGATGTCGGGTCTGGCGGAACAGGGCTGGTACGACGTAGCTCTGAAGTGGTTTGCGTGAAAGAAGGCAGGTTTGGAGCCAAGCGCCTAAGGCCATCGGTTCCTCCAATTTGTTTTCGGTGTAGCCCTGCCTCTAACGGGGCGCGGCCATCACCGTTCTTTCGGTGGAGGGGGAAGCCGGCCGGGCGCTGCCCGGCTGCGCCGATAGACAATCGGCGCGCAGGATAGCATCCTGCCCCACAAAGCCCACAAACCGGCGAGAATTCTCCCCGCGCCGGCCACTACTTTCAGGGCGGTATGCGAGCGGCGATTCTAGTGGCGGCGTGCGCTCTGGCGGCGGCACAGACGGCCGACCCGGCCTACGAACCGCTCGCGCGCGCCTACGCCGCATTGCAGGCGCACGATTATGACGCGGCGGTGGCCGGCTTCACTCGCGCCATCGAGCTTGCGCCGCAGCGCGCCTCCATCCGCAAGGACCTCGCCTACACCTATCTCAAAATCGGCGAAAACGATTTGGCGCGCGACCAGTTTCGTGGGGCCATGACGATGGACGCGACAGACATTCAGGTGGCCCTGGAGTACGCCTTCCTTTGCTACGAGAGCAAGCGGGAAGCCGAAGCGCGGCGCATCTTCGACCGCATCCGCCAAACCGGCAACGCCGAGGCGGAGCAGGCGTTTCAGAATATCGACCGGCCGCTGGCCGCCGCGATCGAGCGGTGGAAGAGCGCGCTGGCCGCGGGACCGGACAATTTCAGCGCGCACTTCGAATTGGCCACGCTGGCCGAAGAGCGCGACGAGCTGCCGCTGGCGGCCGAACATTTCGAGAAGGCCTGGCGCTTGCTCCCGGACCGGCGCACCGTGCTGGTGGACCTGGGCCGCGTGTGGAAGGCCGCGGGCCGCACCGACGACGCCATGGCCGCGCTGCTGGCCGCTTCCCGCGGCGGCGAGCCGCGCGCCGCCGAGCAGGCGCGCGAACTGTTGCCGGACCGCTACCCCTTCGTTGCCGAATTCCGCCGCGCGCTCGCGCTCGATCCCCGCAACGGCGAGTTGCGCCGCGAGCTCGGCTATCTGCTGCTGCGCATGAACCAGGAGCCCGAAGCCGAACGGGAGTTCCGCACCCTCGCCGAAACCGCGCCGGATGACATGCTGGCCGCCACCCAGCTCGGCTTCCTGCTCCACGCGCGCGGCGACGACGCGGCTGCCCAGCCGCTGTTCGACCGCGTGCTGGCCGGCCCGGACGAGGACCTGGCCAACCGCGTGCGCGCGGTGCTGCACCTGCCGCAGGTGCTCAGCCGCCGCCCGCAGCAGCCGCCCGATTCGATTGACGCCAAAGTCATGGCGGAGCGCAGCATCAAGGCCGGCTATATGAAGGATGCGCTCAAATACCTGCAAGTGGCCCACGAAGACGACCCCGGCGATTTCGAGGCCATGCTCAAGCTCGGCTGGACCTACAACATCCTGCATCAGGACCCGACCGCGGCCCGCTGGTTCGACCTGGCGCGCCGTAGCCCCGATCCGAAGATCGCCGCCGAGGGCCGCCAGGCGTGGCGCAATCTGAGCGGCGTATTAAGGAAGTTCCGCACCACGGTTTGGGTCTACCCCATTTATTCCACGCGCTGGCGCGACTTCTTCGCTTACGCGCAGGTCAAAACCGAGCTGCGCAACAAGACGCGCCTGCAGCCTTACCTGAGCGTGCGCTTCGTCGGCGATACGCGGGTGACGGTGGGCACCGTCACGCCGCTTTATCTGTCAGAAAGCTCGCTCATCGTGGGCGGCGGCGTGCGCATGTTGCCGTGGCACGGCGCCGGCGCATGGTTCGAAGCCGGCAGCGCCATGGGCTACGCCACCGGCCACATCCTGCCAGACTACCGCGGCGGATTGAACTATGCGCACGCGATCGGTCGCTCGCTCGGCGCCGAATCCTCCGGCTGGTTTGCCGACACTGCCGCCGACGCGGTCTTCATCAGCCGGTTCGGCAACGATTTCCTGGTGTACGACCAGTCGCGCTTCGGCTACTCGATGGGGCCGGCCGCGTTTCGCACCCAGTTCTTCTGGAACGGGAATCTCAATGTCGACGCCCAACGGCAGGTCTGGGCCAACTTCTTCGAAACCGGGCCCGGCGTGCGCGTCCGCGCGGCGTGGATGCCGCCCTCGATGTACGTCACCACCAGCCTGTTGCGCGGCACCTACCTGATGAACAGGTTTGGCGCCAGCCCGGCCACCTTCGGCGATTTCCGCTCGGGAGTCTGGTATGCGTTTACTCACTAGTGGTAGGGCAGCTTCAAGCTTGCCAACGCCCGCTGGCGGGCGCATTCGGAGCCGGGCCCAGAGGGCACCCCGTCAGGGATCGGTCGCCAACATTGTTACGCTTGCCACGAAACGATTCCTCATCGCTCTCGCTGCCACCACCCTCGCCTCGGCCGCTCCCCTGCCCTATTATTGCGTCCTGAACGCGGACGCCGGCGCCTGGCCGGAAATCCTCTCTTCGATTGGCTTGGTGCGGCAGCCGGCAAACCTGGCGCATGTTTTCGTGGCGCGCACTGGCACCCCCGCTTCGAGCGAGTGGAATGAGCGGGTGGAGCAGGGCGCCGTTTTGATCCTCGAAGGCGAATCGTCGCTGGCCGAGATGTTCGGCTTCCGCCGCGACGCGGGGTTCGTCAAGGTGGGCAGCCTCACCGACGTGCACCGCCCGGGGCTGCCCATCATCTGGGAAAAAGGGCTCGAGCTGCCGGTCTTCGGCCTTCCCGCCGGCGCCGTCGTGTTCGCCCGCGAGCGCTGGACCGGCACACCCATGATGGCGGGAGTGCGGCGCGGCGCCGGAATTCTGCTGTGGGTGGCCGTGCCGCCCGGCGATCGCGGCTATGAGCGCTTCCCCTACCTCTTGCAAGCCCTGACCGATCTCGGCATGGAGCGGCCGTTTTCCTCGTCGCGCCTGTGGGCGTTCTTCGATTCCGCCTACCGCTCGCGCGTGGACCTGGACTATTTCGCGGCGCGCTGGCGCGCGAGCGGCGTGGCGGCGCTGCACGTGGCGGCCTGGCATTTCTGGGAAGCCGACCCGGAGCGGGACGCTTACCTCGAAAAGCTGATTGCCGCCTGTCACCGCGAAGGCATCCTGGTCTACGCCTGGCTGGAGCTGCCGCACGTCAGCGAGAAGTTCTGGGCCGAGCATCCGGCGTGGCGAGAAAAAACCGCCATTTTGCAGGATGCCCAGCTCGACTGGCGCAAGCTGATGAACCTGACCAACCGGGACTGCTTCCGCGCCGCCACGGAGGGCACGGCGTCGCTGGCGAAGCGCTTCGATTGGGATGGAGTGAACCTGGCCGAGCTGTATTTCGAATCGCTGGAAGGCATCGGCAACCCGGCGCGGTTCACGCCCATGAACGACGATGTGCGCCGCGAGTTCCGCGCGCGCGCGGGCTTCGATCCGATCGAACTTTTCGGCGCGCGCCGCGACGGCGCGTCACAAAAACAGTTCCTGGATTTTCGCGCCGGGCTGGCACGGCGGATGGAAGAGGAGTGGCTGGGCGTGCTCGAAAGCGTGCGCCGCGAAAAGCCGGATCTGGACCTGGTGCTGACGCAGGTGGACGACCGCTTCGACACCGGGATGCGCGAAGCTATCGGCGCCGACGCCGCTGGCGTGCTGCCCATGCTCGATACGCACAGCTTCACGTTTCTGATCGAAGATCCGGCCACCGTCTGGAACCTGGGCGCGCAGCGGTACCAGGCCATCGCCGAGCGTTACCACGCCCTCACCGGTCATAGCGACAAACTGGCGATCGATCTGAACATCGTCGACCGCTATCAGAATGTCTATCCCACCAAGCAGCAGACCGGCACCGAGCTGTTCGAGCTGGTGCACAACGCGGCGCGCAACTTCGAGCGCGTCACGCTGTATTTCGAGAACTCGCTGCTGGCGCCGGACCTGGGGCTGCTGCCCTCGGCCGCGGCCTCCGTCAGCCGGGTGGAGCGGATCGGTCCGAAGCTGGTGGTGGAATCGGCTCGCGGGGTGGGCGTTCCCTGGCGCGGCCCGGCCGTGGTGGATGGCCAGCCCTGGCCCGTGCGGGATGCCGAAACCGTGTGGCTGCCGGCCGGGGCGCACAGCATCGAGGCGGCGCCGGCCGAGTCGGGCCCTCGGCTGCTGCGGCTCAATGGCGAGCTGAAAGCCGCCCGCAGCCTCGACGCGCACTCCATCGAGTTCACCTATCAAAGCTCCGCTCGCGCCATCGCCGTGCTCGATCGCAAGCCCCGGGCGGTGGAGATCGACTCGGTCGCCGCCAGCGCGATTAGTGCTGGTCCCAACACCCTGCTGCTTCCCCGCGGCCAGCACATCGTGACATTGACCATCGAGTGAGTTAGGATTACGAATGACCGATGACGGACGTAGCGCTGCAGTCCGGACCGCCGGACATCCCGGATAAGCTGTATTTCAAGATCGGCGAGGTAAGCGATCTGCTGGGCGTCGAACCCTATGTGCTGCGCTTTTGGGAGACCGAGTTCCGCGTGCTGCAACCGAAGAAATCCGGCACCGGACACCGCCTCTACCGCCGCAAGGATGTCGAGCTGCTGCTGCGCATCAAGCATCTGCTCTACGAAAAGCGGTACACCATCGAAGGCGCGCGGCAGTCGCTCGAATCCGAAGGCCGCCGCGTGAGAGCCAGGCGCGCGGTGACCGTGCAGCAGGAATTATTCGCCACCGACCCATGGCCCGAAGTCCGCCGTCAGCTCAACGAGATTCTGAACCTGCTCAAGTAGGCTGCTTCTGGTGGTATAAGTCACATATGACGTTTTCGATTGACTGGCAGAACGAAACGGTGCGCCAGATGCTCAAACTGGTGGTGGCCTATGCGCTGGCGCTCCCGGTCGGATGGTGGCGCGAAAAAGAGGCTCACACAATTGGTGTGCGCACGTTCCCGCTGGTGGCGATGGCCAGTTGCGGCTACATCCTGGTGGCGGTGCCGCTCGGACATCCCGACGTCACTGCCCAGTCGCGCGTGCTGCAGGGACTGGTGGCGGGCATCGGCTTCATCGGTGGCGGCGCCATCCTGAAAGCGGAAGGCAATGTGCACGGCACGGCTACCGCGGCCAGCATCTGGAACACCGGCGTGCTTGGGGCCGCGGTGGCCGAGGACCGGTTCTTTCTGGCAGCCGTCCTGGCGCTCCTCAACTTTTTCACTCTGCGCGTCCTGTTGCCCTTCAAGCTCAAACTCGATGCGAAAAATGATCGCAAAACGGCGGCGTCTCCCGACTAGGGATTTTGTCAGCCGGCGTGGCGCGTCATGATGAATCCCGAAGGTTCTCGGCAGTGGGGCAGGCGCTTCTGACTGCCAACCCCGGGCGCGTGCCCGGCCGGCCTTCCCGTCAGTCTTTCCATCAGTCACCACCTATCTCCCTCACTAATTCAATCACTTAGTCTTCAAAACCCTTGACGCGCCGCTTATCCTGAAATTGGGACTGTGGCACCAGGCACTGCTGCTAGTCTTTCTCCCTGGCCAGGGAACGTTGCACTCAAGTGGTACTGAACTTCCGGCGCCCCTCAAAGGCATGCGGGGTCCCCTTCGGGCTGGACTCTCGACGGAAGACTTTGGATCTCGGGATTCATGACCGCCGGCGGAAAACGGATAGCCATTATTGCCGCCCGCTCGGATAACAGAGAGTAAGGAACGAATCGACATCGATATGCTCGCCATCAAAGCGGGCCAATACATCGAAGTTTCTACTTGAACCATCGGGTGGCCGATACGCACGGCGATAAGTCCGACAGCCCGGCCACCCGCAACGCACTTATATTCTTTCACCCACTTCTCAAGCCCGTAATGTGCCCAAAAAACACCCGCGCTAGCATCCTGTGGGGCAGGATGATATCCTGCGCGCCGATTGTCAATCGGCGCAGCCGGGTGCCAGCCTGGCCGGCTCACTTGCTCATTTGGCGCTGATGAGATTGGCGAAGAGGCGGTAGGCGCCGGGGATGCCGGCGGGCAACTGGCGGAACCAGGAGTACGCCGTGAAGATGTAGACGCCTTTGCCGTAGCGGGTCCACAGCTCGCCGCCTTCCAAGGCGGATTCGCCGGGATCCTGGGAGGACAGCACGGTCTGATAGCGCTTGTCCCAATCGGAGGCGAAATACAGGCCGCGCTCCTGCACCCAGCCTTCGAAATCGCGCACTGAAATCGGATTTGGCGCGTGCAGCAGCGGGCTGTCGGCGTGCGGGAAAGCGACCGGTGCTTCTTCCACCGTGACGCGATAGCGCGAACCGGGCGGCACAGTCATAGGATAGGGACCCAGGTTGAGCGAGAGATCGCCGGTATTGTACTGGACGATGTAAGTGCCGCCGCCCGAGACGTAATCGAGCAGCCGCTGCTGATTGGCGCGGATATCGGAGCGGACGTTGTAGGCGCGAACGCCGGCCACGATTGTCTCGAAGCGGCTCAGGTCGCCCTGCTCGAGATCGGAGGGATCGAGCAGCGTGACCTCCAGCCCCAACTGGCGCAGGGCTTCCGGCATTTCGTCGCCGGCGCCCATGATGTAGCCGATGCGGCGTGCGGTGACCTGTATATCGGCTCGCACCAGCTTGATGTCGGCCGTCGGGAACAGCGTCTGCGGGGGGAAGTGCGGATAGGAAATGACCTGGATGCCGTTAGAGATTTCGCGCCCGCCTACCGTCGCCACGGCGCGGAGCGAAGCCGTCTCCTCGGCACTCGGCGGCGTCACGGTGAAGGAGAGGTCACTGGTTTCGCCGCGCGCGGCGATCTCGAAATGGCGCGTGGCCGGTTCCACTTTCCAACCCGGAGGCGCATCCAGGCGCAACTCTCCAGCAGCCTTGTTCACGCGCGCCTCGACGACCACGTGGATGGCGCGCGGAGCCGCGGAAGGGAAAAGGGCGACCGGCTGCGGCAGGTTGACGGCTACAGCCGGAACCACCACCAGCGGACGCGTCCGCTCGCCCTCGGCGCGGCTGGCGTAACGATACGCCACGGGCCGAATCAGTTCGATCGGCGTACCGTCCGCCAACAATCGCACGCGCACACGCGCCACCGGCGGCGTATCGGCCAGGCCCACCAGTCGCTGCTCTTCCACCGTGTACACGTCGCCCGCAGGAGGCTGCCGCAACCAATAGGGCTGCGAAATTGGCTGCGCGAGCGGCACTTCGCCGCTGAATTCGATTGCGACCGGCTGGTTGTAGACAAGCGGCGCCGGCTTGACGGGCAGATCCTGCTCCCACATGCCTTCCATGCGTGCCCCGGCGAGTACCACGGGCTCGGGCGTTCGATCGATCACTGTGGTTGTGATGGCGAGCGGTCTTCCCGGCACGGCTTCGGGCTCGTGGGCTTGGGCTTCAATCCAGATGCCGGCGCAGCCGGCGATGGCTTCGTCGAGCTCCGCCAGTTTTTCGCGGGCCAGCGGATCGGCGATGGCGGCGACGAGCGGCCTGGCTTTCACCAGTAACGGGACGATCTTCTCCGGGTGCTCCGGCTCGAACGTTTTGATGGCTTCCGCCAGGATGGGCGCGATCGGCGCGCCGCCGGGCAAGCGGCTCCAGGAAGTATCGATGCCATCGAACAGGTCGGCGGGCGCCGGCTGTCCGGCCAGCAAACCGAACTCGGTGGTGGAAGCGCCCGGCCGCCGCATGGCGCCGGTGCCCTGGCTGTGATGCATGCTGCGGCTCAGCACCGCCAGTTCCTCGTACGAATAACCGAGCACCGGGTTGAATGCACCCGTTTCCACTTGGCCAGCGGAAGGCAGGCGCGGCGACTGAGGCGGCCTCTCGCCGGGCGGCGGCTGCGGGCCGCGGCCGCCCTGAGGGCCGAAATTAAACACGGCGTGCACGATGCGTGTGGCCTGCCACGGCTTCACATACTGAAGTTGTTCGGGAAAGCGCGCGGGATCGGCGGCGGCGGCGAAGGCTTCCTTTCCCAGAATCGCCGAGACCTGGTGATGGCCGTGACCGTCCTGCGGGCCGCCGGTGAATACCAGAATAATGACGTCCGGGCGGTAGTTGCGAATGACCCACACGATGTCAGAGAGAATGCGGTCGTGGCCCCACTTTTGCATGGTCTCGGCGGCGGTTTTGCTGAAACCGAAATCGATGGCGCGGGTGAAGAACTGCTGGGCGCCATCGATCTGGCGGGCCGCCAGCAGTTCCTGGGTGCGAATCACGCCGAGCGCGGCGCCCTGTTCGGAGCCGATCAGGTTCTGGCCGCCCTCGCCGCGAGTGACGGAGAGGTAGGCGGTGCGCATGTGGCGGCCGCGCGCGAAATAGGCCAGCACGCCGGTGCGCTCGTCATCCGGGTGCGCGGCGATCATCAGCACGCTGCCGAGCTGGTTGAGGCGCTCGATCGATTCGAGCAGGCCGGGAGTTCCGGAGAAAGGCTGCTCCTGAGCGGCCAGCGGAGCGAGCGCCGCAAGAAGAATGGCGGTACCCAGTACGAGTTTGCGCGGAGTCACTAGTAGTCTATTCTACGATGGCGGCGCTTTGAAAATCCTCAGGCGTGCACGGCTCTACGGGACTGGCGGCAATGGGACGCGCAGGCGGCCTTGGAAGATCTCGCCGAAGGCTTCGAGCACTTCGGCGTGCAGCGCGCCGTTATCGGCCAACACGTGTTCGGATTGAGTCGGGCTGTGCGGCGCGCCCAGCATGTCGGAAACGCGGCCGCCGGCTTCGGTGACCAGCAGAGTGCCCGCCGCCACGTCCCATGGCTTAAGTCCGAATTCCCAGAACAGGTCCAGCCGCCCGCACGCCACGAAGGCCAGATCGAGCGCGGCCGACCCGGTGCGGCGGACGCCGTGCGAAGCCATTGCCATCTGGTAATAGAAGTGGATGTTTACGTTGTGATTCCGTTTGCGGGCGGGAAATCCGCTGGACCCCAGGCAATCCGCCATCCGCCTGATTTGCGAAACGTGTATGCGCCGGTTGTTCAAGTACGCGCCGGCGCCGCGTTCGGCGGTGAACATCTCCTGGTGGATGGGGTCGAATACCACCCCCGCCACCATCTCGCCCGCGCGCGCCAGGCCGAGCGTCACATTGAACGCGGGAAAACTGTGCGCAAAATTGGTGGTGCCGTCGAGCGGGTCCACATACCAGCAGTATTCGGCGCCAGGGTCGTGGCCGCCGCCCTCTTCGGCGACAATCCCGTGCGAAGGGAAGTGCGACCGCAGCCGCTCCACCACCAGCCTTTCGCTGGCGCGGTCGGCTTCGGTCACCAGATCGAATTCGCCCTTGACCTCAAACGCCACCCGCCGCTCGAAGTAATTGGCCAGCAAGGCGCCGGCCTCGCGGGCAATTTCCACGGCTGTTTCGAGGTAGGGCATGCGCGAGACACCGGCTTCCCGGCTTAGCCCAGCTCCACCACGTAGTTGATGTCGTGCTTGAAGATGAAGAGGTTCGGCTCGCCCTGGCGCGTAATACGGATGAAGGAGTGATCGTAGTATTCGATCACGCCCGTCACTTCTTCGCCGCCGGCCAGCTTGACGCGCACGGGCGTCGCGTTCTCGATCAACTGCTTGAGGTATTTGACCTCTTCCAGTGTGTGCTCCGGCGCACGTGCGGTCTTTGGCTGTTGTATCGTACGCTTCTCCTAACGCTTCTTGCGGCTATCGGGCTTCAGCGTAATCTGGTCCGCCGGCGTTCCCGAGTTAGCCTCCGCTTCCCCATAATAGCCGTTACGCGCCGAAGCCCGCAATTCGGTAGATGTGAGCCGCACTTCCAGCTTGTGAAAACGCTCCTTGGTGAGCGGAACGTCGTGCGGATAATAGCCGAGCAGGTATTCGGTGCGCAGCTCGGTGATAATCGAGCCGAAGGCGCGGTCGAGCTGCGCGCCTTCGGAGAGCAGGAAGGTGCGCCCGCCGGTGCCTTCCGCCATGAATTGCAGGGCGTGCTCGCCGCCGATGTTGCGTCCCGCATCGTTGGTGATCGGCATCACGATCACCGGATAAATCACCGCGTCGGCCAACTGCGCGGCTTCGAGCGCCCGGTGACTGTCGGTCTTGCTGGTGGTTTCGCCGCCGTCGCTCACCAGCACCAGCGCCTTGCGGCCCTCGCGCAGCTCCAGGTCGCGCGAGGCCAGCCAGATGGCGTCATAGAGAGAAGTCCCGGCCGAGCCGTGCATCTGGCGCAGCACGCCTTCGAGCGACGCGATGTTGCGCGTGTAGTTGTGGACCTGCGTCACGGTATCGTCGAAGGCATAAAGCGCCACCTGGTCCTGGGAGTTGTGGAAGGAAAGCAGGGCGCGCACGAAGCGCACGGCGGAATCGGTTTCGAACTTCAGGTCCTGGTTGGTCGACCCGCTGACATCCACCAGCAACGCGACCGAAAGCGGCTGCTCGGTCTGGCGTTCGAAAATCGCCACTTCCTGGCGCACGCCGTTGTCGAAGATCTCGAAATCCTCCTTGTGCAGCGAGCCCACCAACTGGCCGGCGCGATTCTTCACCGTGGCGGCCACGTGCACCAGGTTGACCTTGACCGGAATCACGAGATCCTGCGCGGCCAGCGCGCCAGCCAGCGCCAGCGAGGCGGCGATGAGGTGGGGCAGGCGCCCCGGTTTTCGGGTCCGAAGCGGATTTCGCCTGCCAACCTTGCTTCCCACCTGTTCCTCGGCGAGCAGCTTGGTCGGAGCGCCGAATCTCGGGGCCATTGCATTACCGTGCCAGATGCACATCGGGGTCCCACGCTCCTTCCACCCAGACTTCGCCGTCGGCAAAATGCTCTTTCTTCCAGATGGGGACGCGCTTCTTGAGGCGGTTGATGCCTTCGAGCGCAGCCTCGAACGCCGGCCGCCTGTGGGCCGCGGTCACCGCTACCACTACGCTGGTTTCGCCCACCAGTAGACGGCCCAGGCGGTGGGCCATGGCAACCCCTTCTATTGCGAAAGAGCCGGACAGCTCGCGGCCGATTTCCGCCATGGTGCGCAACGCCATCGGCTCATAGCCTTCGTAATCGAGGTAGAGGGTGCGCCGGCCGCCTGTGTGGTTGCGGACGGTGCCTTCGAAAGTCACCACCGCGCCCTCGCTGCCGCGCAGCAGGCGCGCCGCGAGCCGGCGCGTATCGATCGACCGGTGGATGATGGCGAAATAGTTGCCCGCGTCTTCGATCTCGAGGCCGTCCGGGCCGTCTTCCGAGCCGCCGCTGACCGGCGGCAGGAGAGCGATTTCATCCCCTGCGGCGATCTTCGTGGCCGGCTCCGCGAACGCGCAATTGCGCGCCACCACGATGCTTCCAGCCATCTTCCCCAGGGCGGGCGAGAGCGCCGCGTAATGATTCAGCACCGCACGCAGGTCGGCGCCTTCGGCGAACTCGGCATCCTCCGAGCCGCAGCCGACCAGGTCCTTCAAGACGCCGAAAAACAACACACGGACGCGCATCTGTAGCGATTGGAATTCTCAGTCTATCAGACGGTTCCAGCCGCACAGCCGTTTCGCCGTTGTTGCGGTGAGGCAGCAAATCCACCGACAGCAAAGTGGGACAGGCGCTTTCGCCTGTCAACCGCCTGCCGGCCTGCATTCTCCGCAGCCCCAGATTCTGGCATGGGATCGCGGCGGCCCGGAACGGGGCGGAGAGACCTCACGAAATCAGCAAGTCAGCGCACCGGCGCCGGGCTGGCATCCGCCGCAGCCTCCGCCCGCCGCTTGATGGCGCGCAGCCACTCCCGCCGGATCAACGAACTTCCGGGATAGATCATGCGCCAGTACGTGGCGAACCCGCGCACCGCCCGCGAACCCATCGCATAAACACGCGTCTCCGTGGTGAGCCTGCAATGCGCAGCATCCACCTCTTCGATCCGGAAATTCATCGCAATCTTGATCGCCGGCGCCCGTTGCAAAGCTTTGAATTCCTCCGCCGTCAGCTTCCGCCCCCCATGCCCATCCCCGGCTTGCCCCAACACGATTTCGCGGCCCGGATCGTCCGCCAGCATCTGGAACCGTCCCGCCGTAAATGTGTCGAGGATTGGGCTGCGCCCTGGAACACCATGGAGAAACCGAATCCACATGAGCGTACTGAAGAAGCGAATCTCCCCCGGAGTCACTTTCCAAATCGCGGCGTCGATCCGATCCTTGGATGCGCTTATCGAGATGGTATGGAATTCGCTGAACTGAAATGCAGGTACAAACTCGTCCAGTCGCGTGCGTGCGGTTTCCACTCGCGTCTCACTGACCGGCAGATAGATACCCGCCGCAACCGCCAGCAAGCCAAGCCCCGCCACCAGCAGGCCTCTCATTCGCGTGCGAATGCCAAGGAATCGAAATGGCTTCACCAGGGAAAGGATGCCAACCCCAATGCCGATCAGCCCCAGATAAAGAAGTACACCGCCGAAAATGGTCATCAGAACGTTCGCTACATAATAAGGTCTCAAAATCGGCTTGACGCCAACTATATAATGAGCGATATATATATTAGCATGTCCAGAGATGCCCGTGACTTCCTTCCGCTGCACGCCAACTGGTTCCACATTCTGCTCTCGCTGGTGGGGGCCGATCAGCATGGTTACGGCATCATGCAGGAAGTCCTGGAGCGAACCAATGGATCGGTCCGTCTTTGGCCCGCTACGCTTTATGGCTCGCTCAAGCGGCTGATCTCGGACGGGCTGATCGAGGAATCCGACGAGCGGCCGGTGGCGGAACTGGACGACGCGCGCCGCCGCTATTACAGGCTGACGCGGCTGGGACGAACCGTGCTCGACCTGGAATGCGCCCGGCTGCAAGAAATGGTCCGTATGATGCAAAGGAAACGCAAGCAGGAGGCCTACTGATGAACCCCCGGGTGAGCGTCTGCCTGGCCCTCTATCGGCGCCTGGCCAGCGCGTATCCGCACGAGTTTCGCATGCTGTACGGAGAGGATCTCGACCGGTTGGGCGAAGACGCCATTCCGGAGGTATGGCGGCGTTACGGTCTGCCCGGCCTGCTCAGGCTCCTAGCCGATATCGCCATCCAGTTGCCCGCCACCTATCTCACCGAGATCCGGCAGGACATTGTTTATGCGATGCGGACGCTAGCCAAGTCGCCCGGGTTCGCTGCCGTGGCCGTGCTTTCGCTCGCCATCGGGATTGGCATGTGCAGCGTGGTCCTCAGCGAATGCCAGTCGATTGACGGGCCGCCTCCGGGCGTGCGCGATCCCGCGGCTTTGGCGTCCTTCTATTGGCACGACGCTTCCTACCCCTATTTCGAGCGCTATCGCGATCAGCGCCAGGTGGTCGGGAATGCAACGGCCTTTTTGGGATTAGTCCCGTTCGCCGTGGCGTTCACCGGCGAAAAGAGCGCCCACGCGGAACGGCTCTACGGACACCTGGTTTCCCCCGAGTATTTCACCACGCTGGGCGTGACGCCGGCCGCCGGCCGGTTTTTTTCGCCGGAAACCGAGAAGCCCGGCATGCCTGCGGTGGTGGTGATCAGCGACCGCTTCTGGCGCCGGCACCTGGGAGCGGACCCGCTCGCGGTGGGACGCACGCTGCGGCTGAACGGCGCGCCGGCAACCATCGTCGGCATCGGTCCGAAAGACTTTCAGGGCATCTGGCCAGCGAATCCGGCGGAGCTGTTCGTGCCCTTGACGTGCGCCGGGTCCCTGGCGCCGGAGTTGAGCGGCGACCCGCTCCACGCCCCGGACCGCGAGATGTTCGGCGTCGTCTTCCGGCTTGCCGCGGGTGTTAAGCTGCCCGCTGCGGAGGCTGCTCTCGATGCGGTCACCCGCAATCTCGACCGGGAAAACGGAATCGAGCGCGATCGGGATCGCAAGGGCCGCGTGGTGCGGCTGGTTCCGGCCGGCACCATGATGCGCATGAGCCCGGAGCAGAGGTCGTTCATCGACACCTTCGATGTCGTCCTGTGGGCGTTGGTCCTCTCGCTGGTGTGCGCGAACCTGGCCGGCCTGCTGCTGGCGCGCGGCAGCCAGAGACGGCGCGAAATCGCCATCCGCCTTTCGGTGGGCGCCAGCCGGCCGCGCCTGGTCCGGCAGTTGCTGACCGAAAGCGTGCTTCTCTCGTTCGCCGGCGGCCTGGCAGGCATCGGTTTTGCCTACTGGATGGGCCATGCCATTTCGTCCGTGCCGATGCCTTCGGCGACTCCGTTTGAATACAACTTTCAGCCGAGTTTGCGCGTCCTCGCGACCACGCTGGCGATTGCGCTGGCGGCGGGAATCGGTTTCGGCCTGGCGCCGGCCCTGTCTTCGGTGCGCACCGAAATCGGCGTCACGTTGAAACAGGGCGGCCAGGCGCCGCTGCGCGGCTATCGCCGGTTCGGCCTACGCAATCTCTTTGTGGTCGGCCAGATGGCGGCGTCGGTGATGCTCTTACTGGTGACGTGGTTTATTGTCGCCGGTTTCCTGCTGAATACCCACCTCGATCCCGGTTTTGAAACCGCCAATCTCAACCTCATCTCAGTGGACCCGGTGCGCGACGGCTACTCCGTAGAGGCCACGGCGTCGCTCCTCATCGGGTTGCCGGACGAGCTGTCGCGCGTCAGCGGGGTGCGCGCGGTGTCTCTGGCCGACTCCGTGCCGTTCGCCAGCATGACCGCCTTCCAGCCCAAGATCCGGGTGTCGGCCCCTTCGAGCGGACCGAAAGGCGGCCAGGCGTTGCACTCCGTAGGCCGGGAGCGCATCGGGGCCGGTTACTTCGCCACGCTCGGCGTACCTCTCCTGGGCGGCCGCGAATTCGATCGGCGCGATCTGCAGCCGCAGGAAGCGCCGGGGACGAAGAGCGCTCCGGCAACGCCGGCTATCCTCAATCAGACCGCCGCGCGCGAGTTGTTTGGCGGCGAAGTGCCGCTGGGCCGCCGGATTCGCGAGGGGGAACTGAACTACACGGTGGTCGGCCTCACCCACGATGTGCGGTCCGGACCCACGTCGACCACCACCGACCCGACGATTTTTCTGCCTCTCACGACCTCGGTGTTTCGCAGCAACCCGGCGCAGCGCGCCACCATCCTGGCGCGCGGCTCGGCAGGCCAGGATACTCTGGCGGCCATGCGGGCGCAACTCACGTCGCTCCATCCCAATCTCACGATTTTCAACGTCCATACCTTGCAGGAAGGCCTCAACCGGATCAACTCCTTCGTCCAATGGGATGCGGCGATCTATGTCATCCTCGGCCTTTTCGCGCTCCTGCTGGCCTCGATCGGGTTAGGCGGAGTGACGGCCTACGCGGTGGTCCGCCGCCGCAAGGAGATCGGCATTCGCATGGCGCTCGGCGCCGGCAGCCTGCAGGTGCAGGGCTTGGTGATGAGGGAAGGGACGGTGCTGGTGGCGGCCGGCTCCGTCCTCGGGCTTGGCGGCGGATTCATTTTGTGGCGGGCCCTCAGGGCCTGGAGCGACGTGTTGTCGCGGACCTTCCCGAAGCACGCCGACAGTTCGCTTCTGCTTCTGGGCGCGCCGCTTCTGCTGGCCGATCTGGCGATGCTGGCGTGTTACCTCCCGGCGCGCCGTGCCACCGAGATCGACCCCATGTCCGCGCTGCGGGAAGAGTGAGCGAGTGCGTGGGGCAAAAACACCGGCGCCGCGTAACGCCGGCGGCCGCCGCCGGTTCCTTGCGGACAGACGAACGGTGCAAGCCGCCTGGCGGTTGCGCCGGGTTACAATCGCAGTTTCTCCATGACGCCGAGTTCCGAAACCCGCCTGCGCGTACGCTATGCCGAAACCGACCAGATGGGCGTGGTTTACTACGCCAATTACCTGGTTTGGATGGAGGTGGGCCGCGTCGAGTTATGCAAGGCGTGCGGCTTCAGTTACCGCGACATGGAAAACGACGACGGCGTGCTGCTGGCGGTGGCGGAGGCGCAATGCCGGTACCGCGCTCCGGCCCGCTTCGACGACGAGGTGATCGTCAAGACCTGGATCGCGGAAGCCAACAAGCGCGTGGTCACCTTCGCCTACGAAATGCGGCTCGTAAGTTCGGAAACCGTGCTCGCCACCGGCTCCACGCGGCACGTTTTCGTCAACCGCAAGATGGAGCGCACGCGCATGCCGGAAAAGTACCGCCCGCTGTTCGGGCTTGCCAAATAGGGCCGCGAAAAGCGGTTGGCAAAGCGCGTGCCCCGCCCCTCGACGGCAAGTGGGGCGGACGCCCGGGTTTCGGGTCCAAAGCGGACTTTCGTGTGTCAACCGTCCCGGGATTGACGCGGCCCATTGACGCAAACCAGCTCGCCTGCTTAACTGGGAAGAAGTTCTCATGGCAGGCGTCGAACAACAGTCGCGGTCGCTCGCCGACGTGCATTCCAGCGTCGATATCTCCCAGCTCTCTTTCTGGCGCCGCATGTTCGCGTTCGCCGGGCCGGCTTACCTGGTCAGCGTCGGCTACATGGACCCGGGCAACTGGGCCACCGATCTGGAAGGCGGCGCGCGCTTCGGCTACCGCCTGCTGTGGGTGCTGGTCATGTCCAACGCCATGGCCATCCTGCTGCAGACGCTGAGCGCGCGGCTCGGCATCGTCCACGGGCGCGACCTGGCGCAGGCCTGCCGGGAAACTTATCCGCGCTCCCTGAGTTTCGCGCTGTGGGTGCTGTCGGAGATCGCCATCGCGGCCTGCGATCTGGCGGAAGTGCTGGGCGCGGCGATCGCACTCAACCTGCTGTTCCACATCCCGCTGCTGATCGGCGTGATCCTCACCGCCGCCGACACGCTGCTGCTGCTGTGGTTTCAGAGCTTCGGCATCCGCGCCATCGAAGCCTTCATCCTGTCGCTGATCACGGTGATGGCGGTTTGCTTCTGCATCGAGGTTTTCTGGGCCCATCCGGCGGCGGGCGCGCTATTCAACGGCCTGGTGCCGCGCCTCAACCGAAGCAGCCTCTACCTGGCGGTCACCATCCTTGGCGCCACCGTGATGCCGCACAACATGTACCTGCATTCGGCCCTGGTGCAGACGCGCAACATCGGCCGCACGGACCTCGCCAAACGCACCGCCTGCCGCTACAACCTGATCGATTCGGCGGTGGCCCTGAACGGCGCCATGTTCGTCAACTGCGCCATCCTGGTGCTGGCGGCGGCGGTGTTCTTCAAGCGCGGGATCATCGTCACCGAGATTCAGCAGGCGCACGAGCTGCTGGTTCCGCTGCTGGGCGCCAGCATGGCGGGCGTGCTGTTCGCAGTCGCGCTGCTCTGCTCGGGCCAGTCTTCCACGCTCACCGGAACCATGGCGGGCCAGGTGGTAATGGAAGGCTTCCTTAATATCCGCGTGCGGCCGTGGCTGCGCCGCCTGATCACCCGCACGCTGGCCGTGGTTCCGGCCGCTCTCACGATTTATTTCGCGGGAGACAAAGCCACCCTCGGGCTGCTACTGTTGAGCCAGGCGATTTTGAGCATGCAGTTGCCGTTCGCCATCGTCCCGCTGATTCACTTCACCAGCGACCGCGCCCGGATGGGCTCGTTCGCCAATGCGGCGTGGGTGCGCTGGCTGGCGTGGATCACGGCGGCCGTGGTGATCGGTCTCAACGCGTGGTTGGCCTACGATTCGATTGAAGGCTGGCTGGCCGGTGCAGGAGCCTGGCGCGGCCTCGTCGGAACGGTTGCCATCTCGATCTCCGCCGTGCTGGCGTTTCTGCTGCTCTGGGTGACATTCGAGCCGCTCATTGCCGGACGCAAGCGCGGGCGTGCCGCGCTCGAATTCCCCGCAACGGAAGGCGCCGCGGCTGCCATCGCTCCGGTATACCACCGCATCCTGGTGCCGCTGGATCATACCAGGCTCGACCTGCTGGCCGTCAGCCACGCGGCCGCCATGGCCAAATTGTATGGCGCCAAGCTCTACCTGCTGCACGTGGAAGAAGGAGTCACCAGCCAGATTTACGGCGGCGACGCATCCACCGCGGAGGTGGAAGCCGGCCAGGCGTATCTCGACCGCATCGCGCAATCTCTGCAAGGCCAGGGAATTGCAGTCGAGACGACGATTCGGAATTCGACTTCGCCGGGCAAGGAGATCGTGCGCTTCGCGCGGGAAATGCGGCCCGACCTTTTAATTATGGGCGCCCACGGCCATGGCGGCCTGAAAGACCTGATCTTCGGCACGACGATCAGCCCCGTCCGCCACAACCTAGATATCCCGATGCTCATTGTGAGACCGGGGAAGGGGTGAAGCTGCCAGGAAGGGCGTTGCGGGAGACGTCACTTCTTCTTTGGACTCGGTGGTAGGTCTGGCGAAGCCTGGAGGATCATTTGCTGTTGCGTTTCTCGGACGCCGCGCAATCTCCACACACCGTCCACCTTGTGAAACGTCCCGGTGTAGACGTATCGGTCCTCGCCCGCGTTGTATGCCCACTCAACGAGCGCCTTGTCTCCGCCCTCGTTGTAGCGGATATGCCGGCCCTCTTCCAGTTTCCCGATTTTAATTGCATTCGCGACGCGGTCGGCCAGTTGGTTCAGGTTTTCGTCTCTCAGCGGCAGCGGGTTTGACTCAATGTACGCGATGGCTCTGGCGGCGGATTTTTCGCGAAAGGCGTTCTGTTGCAGAGCGTCGTTCAGGATCTCCAAGCTCCTCGGGGACGCGATCAGTTTCAATGATTGGATCGCCCCCGCGTCAACCCATCGATCGTCGAAGCCGTTCAGAGCGCACTGCCGGAGAAATGCCCACTCCTGCTCGGTGCTCGGCTCCAGGAGCGCAGCAGCGACCCCGTACGCCCATCGGCTCGAGAAAGGCCCAGTTCGGGGCGGAGGAGCCAGCCGGATGATTAGCCGGAGATCCTCGGGATCTCCGATGAGAGCGAGCATCCTCTGAGCACGGTCGCGAGTCTCGCCGTCCTCGAGGAAGGAGCGAAGAAGGGGCCGAAGTTGACGTTCGTGATAGAAGATGGAATCCGGCGCGTTTCTCTCACGCCACTCGTCACGGTCGGCGAGAATTCGGCGCAGCTCGTCGCGGCTCGGGCAGGCCGGCTGGGCGCCGAGAATCTGTGCGATGGCGATCAAGCAGACGGCGGCACGGCAAGGGAGCATAATCATACTGACACCGGCCAGGTCCTCCTGGTGCCATGGTAAAGGACATGGCCTCCCAGCGGCTACACGAGCTGGATCGTGACTCGGCGGCCGACGCTGGCGGCGGCCCGTTGAAGACTCGACAGCGTGATGTCGTTCTTGGCGTCTAGCAGCCGGTCTATCTGCGTGCGGCTGGTCTTGAGCAGTGCCGCCATGCGGCGCTTCGATATCTTCTTTTCCTTCATGGCTTGAGCGAGCTGCCAGGCGACGACCTCTTTAACAGCCTGTGCTTGCGCCTCTTCAAAGATCCCTTCCTCTTTCAAAAAGTCATCAATGCTGGAACCCATGTGTTTCTTGCTCATCGCATCAGCTCCTTCCGGCGCTTGCGTGCCAACGCCAAATCCTCAGCCGGCGTTGCCCGCGTTTTCTTGATGAAGCCGTGCAATGCCACCAAGTGCTCGCGGTATACGCACAGCACGACCCGTGCCACGCGTTTCGTCGGCAGATCGGTTCGGACCTCCCAAAGGCCGTCACCCATCGGTCGGCAGAGAGGCATTCCGATGGGCCAGCGCCATTGCGCCCGTAGCAGATCTCTCCCTATGGCCCGACGTTCGGCCTCCGGCAATTCCTTCAACCACTCCCGCACCGGCTCGGTCCCCTTTTCGGATCGGAAGAAGATCAGCGGAATCTTCTCTGGCGTTGGTCCTTCGTGATGGTCTGCCGTTCTGGCACCTTCTCTAGTACATGTACCATAAACGGTGCAGACCGCGCAAGATGCCGTCGCGGTTGTAATCGCCGCCGAGAATCCGTGCGGAGCTTGCGCAACCGGGCGGCTTCGGCGGATCGTCTCATTGGCCGGAGCACGAACCCGCTTTTCGCCGTGCTACCGTTGTCCGTATGCCGGCCAACTTCAAGGCGGAACTACTCGCGTGCTTTGGACAGCCTGTCAGCGAGAATCCTACGGGAGCCATGCAGGAGGCCGCGTTTGGCGCGCTCGGACTGAACTGGCGTTACCTGACGGTCGAGGTGCCGCCGGCACGGCTGCGGGATGCCATGCTGGGTGTGCGGGCCTTTGGGATGCGCGGCCTGAACCTGACCATCCCGCACAAGGTCGCGGTGATGGAGCATCTCGACGAAATCGCGCCGGACGCGGCCGTGATCGGCGCGGTGAACACGGTGCGCCGCGAAGGAGACCGGCTCATCGGAGAGAATACCGACGGCAAGGGTTTCCTCCATGGCATGCGGGTGGATGCCGGATTCGACCCCGAGCGAAGGCGCGTCGTGGTGTTGGGCGCCGGCGGCGCGGCCCGCGCGGTAGTCACCGAACTGGTGCTGGCCGGTGCGGCGGACGTTCTGGTGCTGAACCGCAGCTCCCAGCGGGGCGAGGAGATGGTGGCGGACCTGGCGGCGAAAACCGGCGGCCCGATCCGGTTCGAGGCGTGGCGCGGGGACTATCGAGTCTCGGGCGACGTGGACCTGCTGGTGAACGCCACTTCCATAGGGCTGTACCCGGACACGGAGGCCATGCCGCCGGTTGACCTATCGGGGGCGCGGCCCGGCATGCTGGTGAGCGACGCCGTGTTCAATCTCCCGGAGACGCGGCTGCTGGCCGCCGCCCGCCGGCGGGGATTGGCGGTGTTGGACGGCCTTTCCATGCTGGTGTATCAGGGCGCGATTGGCTTCCGCTTGTGGACCGGCCAGGAAGCGCCGGTAGCGGTGATGAAGCAGGCGCTGCGAGCGGCGCTGGAACTGGCATAGCGGCCGCGGCGCGCCAGAACTGCGCCAGGCACGCTCGATCACGTTGGAGACCCGGACGGGTGCAGTCGCGCATGAGTTCGGATATAACGGAGGACGTGATCCGCACATTCTTCGTTTTCCTGGCAGTGCTGCGAGGTCCGATCGCCGCACTCATTTTGCTAGCTTTCTCCGCTTTTCCGGCTGCGGCAAAGGTGGTGGTCTTCTGGCAGCCGGGCTTTCCGACCGTTGCCAGCCAGCCGGTGGCCCGCGATACGCTCGCCAAGGCACTGGAAGGCATGGAGCCGGTGTTCTCCGATCTCGACCAGCTCAAAGACCCGGCGGCGCTGGCGGGCGCGGATCTGCTGGTGCTTCCTTATGGGTCGGCCGCGCCGGCCGATGCCTGGAGCGCGATTCTGACTTACCTGCGGAACGGCGGAAACCTGCTGGCGCTGGGAGGGCAACCGCTGCGAGCGCCGGTCACGCGGACGGACGGCAAGTTCATCGAGGGTCGTCCGCAGGACACCTACGCGCGCGACCTGAACCTGCAACACACTTACGAAGTGCCCTTTCCACAAGGGGCGCGGTTCGCCTGGCGCGCCGGATATTCGTTCCTGCCCACGCTCGAGATACGCGCGCGGCGTTTCTTCGCCGTGGAGGGCCGGCTGAGCGGTTTCGGATACATGGTGAATGCGGATGGCGTGGAAGTGGCGGCACCGGTGATTGTGGCGGACCACCGCGCGCCGGCGCGCCCCGGCTGCGGAGGCGGCGGGCGGGGCGGATCGGGTTGGGAGGCGGGCGGCCGCATGGTGATGCTCGACTTTGAACCGGAGCCCGGCTACTGGGCCTCGACGGACGGTGTCAGCCTGATTCGCCAATCCGCCGATTACGCGCGCCAGGGCGCCACCGAGTTCTCGCTCGAACTGGCGTGGTCGACCGTGAAGCCCGGCGAGGTTCCGGCGGCGATCGTGCATCTGCGCAATGCGCAGCGCGAACGGCTGGGCGCGCCACTCAAGGGCGTAGTGAAAATCGAAATACTCTCCGGCGACCAGGTGCTGCGAACCCAGCGCGTGATGGTGGGCGCGGACCAGGAGATGCGCGTCGATCTCCCGCCGCAAACGGCGCCCGGTTTCTTCACCGTGCGCGGCGTATATGAAGAAGGCGGCCGGCCGCGCGAGTTCTATCAGAACGCGTTTTGGGTGGAAGACTTGTCCTTGCTCACCTCTGGCCCGGCGCTGGGAGTTGCCGGCGATTTCCTCACCCGCGACGGCAAACCGTTCTTCGCGATCGGCACGAACTACTTCACCACCGAAGAAAACGGCTGGGATTTTGCCGGCCCGCGCAACGCCTGGATCTGGGAAAGAGACTTTGCCGAAATGGCGCGCCACGGCGTGAATTTCGTCCGTACGGGCGTGTGGATGCCTTACCTGGACTTCCTCGACCCCGCGATGGGAGCGGCGCCGGAGCGGTTCCTGCGAAATTTGGAGGCCTATCTTCTTTGCGCGCGCCAGCACAACATCGTCGTCAACTTCACCTTCTACGCGTTTATGCCGCGGCCGGGAATGGGACTGACCAAGGCACCGCCGGAACGCGGCTGCGGCGCTCCGCCGGCCGAGCCAGCGGCGCCCGCCGCAGCGCCGCCTCCGGGACCGAATCCTTATCTCGATCCCGCCGCCATTCGCGCCGAGCTGAACTATGTGCTCTCGGTGGTCGAGCGCTTCAAGAATGTTCCGTGGCTGTGCTGGGACCTGATCAACGAGCCGAGCTTCTCCAATCCGGAGCGCCTCTGGAAAGGCAATACACCCAATGGCGACCCGGTGGAGCTGGCGGCGTGGCGGAAATGGCTGGCGCGGAAATACGGAAGCGTGGCCGCACTGGCATCCGCCTGGGCCGTCACGCCCGAACAACTACGGAGCTTTGACGCGGTCCCACTTCCGGCGCAGGCCGAGCTGGCCTTCAGCCGCTACCGCAACGCGCGGGAGGTGCGCGCACTCGATTACAACTTGTTCGCGCAGGACTCATTTACCGGGTGGGTGCGCACCATGGTCACGAACATCCACGGTACGGGAAGTAAACAACTGGTGAATGTCGGACAGGACGAGGGCGGCGTCACCGACCGCGTGCTCAATCAGTTCTACGCCGCGGGCGGAGTCTCGTTCACCACTAACCACACCTACTGGCACGACGACGCGCTGCTGTGGGACTCGGTGGCGGCCAAGCGGCCCGGCGTACCGAACATCGTGGGGGAAACCGGCTACCAGCCGGTGTGGTCCACCGACGGATCGTGGCGCTACGACGAGCTGACCGGACTTCCCATTCTGGAACGCAAGTGGGCGCTCGGCTTTGCGGCGGCCAATAGCGGCGCAGTGCAGTGGGACTGGGCGCGCGAAGCCGATTTCGGCATGAAGCGCAGCGACGGGTCGGCCAAGCTGTGGCAGGCCATGATGCGCGAGATGGGGCAATTTGCGGAAAAAGCCGCGCCGTGGGCCACCGGACTGGTGCAGCCTCAGGTGGCGATCGTGCTGCCGCAATCGCTGCAACTTTCGGTGTTGAACGCCAATGCGCTGGAGGCCCAGCAGAAGTGCGTTCGCGCGCTCTATCAGTATGCGCGAGCGGAAGCGTATGCGGTGGGGGAGTATCAGATCGAGCTGCTCGGCAATCCCAGGCTGATCATCCTGCCTTCGCCGCGCGGCCTCACCCGCGAAGCTTGGGAAGCGATCCGCGGCAGAGTGGAAGCCGGGGCCACCCTGCTGGTGTCGGGCGCGTTCGATGGCGATGCTTCCTTTCACCCGACCGGACGCCAGGACGCGATCGGCCTCCCCTTCGAGCCGGGACCGTTGACGCTGCGGGAAACGCTGTTGCAGTGGCCGGGTAACGAAGCGCGATTGACCTTCGGCGAAGACAAGACGACGTTCCTGGACCGCGCGGTTCTGCCCGGCGGCGCCAACTGGGCGGAAAAGCCGCTGGGGAAAGGCCGACTTCTCTTCTCCGCGCTGCCGCTGGAACTCAACGATAATGTGCAGGCCATCGGCGACGTGTACCGTTATGCTCTGAAAACGGCCGGGGTCGCGCCCACTTACTCGACTGAGGTGCAGGATCCCGGCATTCTGATCTGCCCCACGCGCTATCCGAAGGCCACGCTTTACGTGATCGCTTCAGAAGCGCCGCGCCAGGAAGTAGCCTTCCGCGACAGCACCAGCGGCAAGACCTTCCGCGGCGAACTGGACGCCGGCCGCGCCGCACTGCTCCTGGTGGCGCCGGATGGGAGTTTGCTGGCGACTTACAACTGGCCGTAACTACGCAATCCAGCCGTGTTAGGATTCTTCAGGGAGATATCTCATTGGACTACGTCAATCTCGGTAAGACCGGCCTCAAAGTTTCCCGCATCTGTCTCGGCTGCATGACCTATGGGGCGGCTGCCACGGGCGAACTCAGACCCGGCAGCCACGCCTGGGCCCTGAGCGAAGAGGAAAGCCAGCCCTTTCTGCGACAGGCTCTCGAGCTGGGGATCAATTTTTTCGACACCGCTAATGTTTACTCGCGCGGCGAGAGCGAAAACGTGCTCGGGCGATTCCTGAAAGCCAACGCGCGCCGCGAAGCCGTCGTCATCGCCACCAAGCTCCACGGTGTCATGCGCGACGAGCCCAATGGCCGCAGCCTATCCCGGAAGTCCGTCTTTTTCGAACTCGACGAGAGCCTCCGCCGTCTGCAGACCGACTATGTGGACCTTTATCAGATTCATCGCTGGGATTACGAAACGCCGATCGAGGAAACTCTCGAGGCGTTGCACGACGTGGTGAAATCGGGCAAGGTCCGCTACATCGGGGCCTCTTCTATGCACGCCTGGCAATTCACCAAGGCACTCTATCTCGCTCAACTGCGTGGCTGGACCCGTTTTGTCTCGATGCAGAATCACTACAACCTGCTGTATCGGGAAGAAGAGCGCGAGATGATTCCGCTGTGCCAGTCCGAAGGCATCGGCATCATTCCCTGGAGTCCCCTGGCACGGGGCCGTCTGGCCCGCCCCTGGCAGACCGAAAGCACCAAGCGCTATGAGACCGACCAGTTCGGGAGAATTCTGTACGGGCAGACCGAAGAAAACGACCGCGCCGTCGTCGACCGGGTGGGACGGATCTCAGCGCAGCGCGGCGTGTCCCGCGCTCGGGTGGCACTCGCCTGGATGCTCGGCAAACCGGCGATTACGTCGCCCATTGTCGGCGCCACGAAGCCGCACCATCTAGCGGACGCCGCCGCCGCTGTCTCGCTCGGTCTTACGCCCGAGGAGATTGCTTCGCTCGAGGAGCCCTATGCTCCGCACGCTGTCGTAGGCTTCCAGTAGTTTTCGCCGGTCTAGCCGATGGACTCCAGAACTTTGCGCTCGGCGCCATCCGGATCGTTCTTCAGCGCGCACTGATCGTCGAGTATCATGGTCTGCCGGCTCGCGGAATCGTAAGGCGCCCACCTGGGAAGGCCCGGATGATTGGGGTCGCCCTTGCGCGCGAAAGCGATCCAGGCATCGCTGATCCTGGCTCCCAGCGCGCGAGCGCGCTCTCCTCCGCCGGTCATCACTTCGCAGCGATCGGTGTTGTCGAAACAGAAGCTCAGCTCTGCGCAGTGGAATGCCATGGGCCTGCCGTCGAGCACCGGCGTCTGCCACGTGAACCAATAAAGATAAGCCGGCGCCTTGCCTTGCGCGGCCTTCAACCCGGCCTGCTTCACCGCATTGTCGCGCACTGAGGAAGCCATGATGATGGAGTATAGATCGAAGGGTCGCGCCTTCGGATGACCCTTCCGGAAAACGTCGATGACTTCTTTGCTTTTCCCGGTGTATCGTTCGTCGACACGCGCGGCGAGCTGTTGTTCGGTCATGGAAAATGCGTCCGGATGATCGATGCCGTTTATGAATTCGTTCAGCACGGAGCCGACGATCAGGGGCACGTCCGCGGAGATTTCAGGGGCCTGCGGATCGAAGGTCTGGGCCGGGATGATCTTACCATCCACGCAAGGGCTCCAGCCGAGCAAACGGGCCATGCGGCGGAAGTCCGGCGGTCCGGAAGGCGGCGGCGACAGCTTGTGCTGCGCGGCCAGCGCGGCGCCCAGCAGACGATCCACGGGAACGTCCCGCAGCTTGTCCACATCGGCTTTCGAAATGGAGAGCTCCTCGAGCACGGCCGCGGCGAGCTTGCTGGTATCCGCCGCCTCCGCCACCCGCAACATCGAGCCGCTCTGAATCGAAGCGCGATGGAACAATCCCTTGGCCGAAGGCATGGCCATCAGCGTGCCCACCTTGCCGCCGCCGCCGGATTGCCCGAAAATCATCACGCGGGACGGATCGCCGCCGAAATTCGCGATGTTGTCGCGCACCCATTCGAGCGCCGCGACCAGGTCCAACATGCCGGCGTTGCCCGAGCTCGCATATTGCTCGCCGAAATCCGCCAGGTTCAGGAAGCCGAAGGTGTTGAGGCGATGGTTGAGACTGACCGCTACCACATCGCCGCGCCGGGCCAGGTTTTCGCCGTCATACGATTGGAGCTCCTGACCGGAGCCGGCCGAGAAACCGCCTCCATGCAGCCACACCATGACCGTCTTTTCCGGTTATCGTTGATGCCCGGCGTCCAGATGTTGACGCGAAGACAGTCTTCCCCCGGCTGGCCATCGTCCCAGCGGAACATGAAGGCGTTCTCATCGTTGTTCCAGCCGGCGCGTGGGAAGAACGGGCAGACCTTGCCGAAGTAGAGGGCGCTGCGAACGCCCGCCCAAGGCTCCGGCCGGGCCGGCGGCATGAAACGGTTCTTGCCGCCGGTGGACGCTCCATAAGGAATTCCTTTGAAAACGTGGATGCCCCGGTGGGTGTATCCGCGGACCTTACCGGCCGTGGTCTCGACCAAGTTCTTCGAATCGCTCACCACGATGCGGTCGGTCTCCGCCGCGGCGCGCTTTTCCGGCGGCGCGGCTGTGGCGGAAGTCGCCGCCAGGCCTCCCGCCAGTGCGGTTGTACTCTTCAACCACGACCGGCGACTGCTCTGATTCAGGGACATATCGATCCTCCAGGCACGGTTCGAGACGGCTATCATTCGAATCGAGCTATCCCCTATCGTAGTGCACGGCTTCCGTGCTCGCCAGAGCCCGGCGGAGCATCCGCGCGCTGCTCCGAGCCCGGTGTGCATCCGAACGAGAGCGGAACGTCCGGCCGGCCGGGGGCAGCGTATAATTGGTTACGCGGCTTAGTCATGGGACGTTCGCGGAGAGTTGCCGTGTCCCCCGAGCCCAGTATCCGAAGTAATGAACACATCAGGCATTTTTCCTGAAGGAGCGTCTCACGCGACGGCGCCCGATCTCTGCGAACCAGCGCGGCCGACTTTTGCGGCCTGGGAGGCGGCATGCCCCTGATCAGCATCGTCATCCCGTGCTACCGCCAGGCGCGCTTTCTGGCCCAAGCCGTGCGGAGCGCACTCGGCCAATCGTTTCAGGACGTCGAGGTAGTGGTTGTGGACGACGGTTCGCCCGACGAGCCGATTACGCAACTCGGTGAGCTTGCGCGCGATCCCCGAGTCATCCCGATTCGTCAGGAAAACCGGGGACTGCCGGCGGCGCGCAATGCAGGAATTGATGCCAGCCACGGGGAGTTCCTCGGTTTCCTGGATGCCGATGACTGGCTGGCGCCTGAATTCTGCAAGCGGCTTTACGCGTTGCTCGCGCGCGATGAGGCGTTGGGCTTCGCCTATTGTGACGTGCAGCGGGTGTATGAAGACGGCCGCGAGCATCTGCCCATCGAGCGGGACTACTCAGTCGGCAAGAGCCGCCGCGTGGTCAGTGGCGACATTCTGCCCTCGCTCCTGGTTGGAGGCTATTTCACTCCGAATACGGTTCTCATGCCCCGGCGAGTGCTCGACCGGGTTGGGCCGTTCGATCCCAACCTGGGCGGCCATGCCGACTGGGATCTGTGGCTTCGCGTGGCGGCCGCCGGTTTTTCGGTGCGCTACGTCGATGATAGGCTCGCTTATTACCGCATTCATGGAGAGAACATGAGCGGGAACCTCGAGCACATGCGTGCAACCCAGCTCTTGACGCTGCGGAAGCTGTTCCACGCTTTTCCAGACGCGGCCGCCGGGGCTGTGGGCGAGTTGTGCCGAAACACGGAGGAGCAGTTTATCGGGAACCAGTTCCTGCAGAGCCAATTGCAAGCCGCCAATAATCGGGCGTCCGAAGTGCAGTCCCGGGGCTTGAGAACGCAGGAAGAGAGAGACTGGCATGCGCAGCAGACCCAGCGCTGGAAGCGCGAAGCCGAGCGGCTGAGCGGAGTCGAGGGGCGCTTTGCCGAGTACTTCGAGGCGTCGCAGGCTTGGATTGCATCACTCGACGAAGGCAAGAACTGGCTCGCAGAACAGGTCGCGCGCTGGCAAGGCGAAGCCGAGCGGCTGAGCGGAGTCGAGCGGCGCTTTGCGGAATATTGCGAGGAGGCACAGGCTCGGATCGCTCGACTCGAAGAGGACAAGAACCAGCTCGAACTGCAAGTCGAGCACTGGCGAGGCGAAGCCGAACGTCCCGCGGCAGAGCCCACCGAGGAGGTCTAGCCACTCGGATTGGCCGGCACATTCTCGCGGATTGAGCGCCACATCCGAATCGCAGCACGCCGGCGAAGGGCTTTCCCGTGATTCGTTTCGACCTGGCGCCGCGCGCCACCGATGCCCGCCAGAAAGCGGCAAACCCGGAAGCGGGTTATTGAGTGGCAACCCTTTTGAAATGAATCATTTTCGAATGCTTGGATACGCTGCGGAGGCGGCGGTGCCCGTTGCTTGGCTGAGCGGTTCGCCAAGTGGCAAAAGAGAAAAAAAGCTCCAGAACTGGTGGTTAGATGTACAATCGATGTTCGCCCTAGCTAGGAAACGGAGATCCTGGTTTATACTATCAGTTCATAAGTAATCGTCCGATCGGACCAAGATGTGAATAAAAGTGTCGAGCATCGAATTCCGGCAACACGCCCTTTTCGCCGCCCATTGCTTTGCGTTGCGGCTGAGGGGCCTTTGACGACTGCCAGGCCGGACAATTCGTGCTGGAATCCATTATGATCTGCCTTGAACACCCTGACTTCCAAAATCATCCCGCAGCGGCGGCGCGCCGCAGATACTCATACCGGCCGGCCGGTCCGATTACGCTCCCGGAAGTCAGCATCGTATCCCCGTTTTTTGACACAGGAGAGATATTCCGCGAAACAGCGACTTCCGTTTTAGGTCAGTCGCTGCAGAATTTCGAATGGATTATCGTGGACGATCAGTCCACGGACCCGGCTAGCTGCGAACTCTTGGAACACTATGCGGCCATGGACCCACGGATTCGAATCGTCCGGACCGCTCAGCGTTCGGGTCCAGGGGCCGCGCGAAATCTCGGCGTCAGCCATGCGAAGGCCGACTACATTGCATTCATCGATAGCGATGACCTATACGAGCCTACCGCGATCGAGAAGTGGCGGTGTTTTCTCGAGACACATCCCGGTTACAGTTTTGTAAAAGGATATCAGGTCGGTTTCGGCGCAGATGAGTATCTCTGGCGAGAAGGGTTTCACAGCCGCGAGCGCTTTCTCGAGTCGAATATGGTGCAGACCTCCTCCATGATTCGCAGGAAAGTCTACCTTTCCGTGGGCGGCATGTGCGAACAGAACCGTTTCGGCATGGAGGATTGGGACTTTTGGCTCAAGTGCGCTAACGCTGGGCATTGGGGCGATACCATCCCAGAGTTCCTCGACTGGTACCGGCGGCGCAGCAATCACGGTGATGCGTGGCCCCAATGGGATGGCGGTAACAATCAAGACCAGTTCTTGCGTTCCCTCAAGGCTAAGTACCCCGATCTCTGGAACGGCAAGTTTCCGCCTCCCCCCACTCTGGAGTCTCCCCACTATCATCCAGTTCCCAGCTATCTTCATATCGAAAACCTTCTGGAGCGGCCCAGCGGCGTCAAGCGGATGCTTCTGATTATTCCCCACCTGGCGATTGGCGGTTCCGACAAGTTCAACGTCGATCTTATACAGCAGCTTACCGAACGCCACGGATACGAAATCACGGTTTCTACGACGCTGGACGGTTTCCATGAATGGCGAGACGTGTTCGAGGCGGTGGCGCCAGATTGCTTTACCTTGGACACATTTCTTAACTTGTACGATTACCCCAGCTTTTTGTCGTACCTGATCCGCAGCCGGCAGATAGAAACTGTCTTGATCTCGCACAGCAGTCTGGGCTACCAGTTGCTTCCTTTCCTGCGCGCAGCCGCTAAGAACGTGTGTTTTACCGACTACCTCCATATTGAGGAATCCTCCTGGAAGCACGGCGGATATCCACGGTATTCCCTCAATTATCAGCCACTTCTGGACCTCACCATGGTGACGTCGAGCCACCTGAAGAGGTGGATGATCGAGCGAGGATGCAAGGATAAGTCGGTCGAAGTTTGCACGATCAATGTGGACCCGGATTTGTGGGATCGGTCGCGCTACGATGCGCCGTGGATTCGCAGAAAGTACGGGATCGCCGCGGATGTTCCCGTGATCCTCTTCGTCGGCCGACTGGTGGAACAGAAGCAACCGCTGGTGTTGACGAACGTTATGAAGCTGCTGCGCGACCGGGGATTCAAATTCGTCTGTCTGGTGGTGGGCGACGGAGATCTCCGTGAGCCGATGCGAGACTTTGTTGAGGAGCACACACTCCAGGAGGTGCGCTTCTTGGGTTCACGAAGCAGCGAAGAAGTTCGGGAGTTGTTGGCGATCAGCAATGTTTTCTTCCTGCCTTCGAAATGGGAAGGAATTGCGCTTAGCATTTTTGAGGCTATGAGTATGGAAGTGGTCCCGGTGGGCGCCGACGTAGGAGGCCAGGCGGAACTGGTGACGCCGGATTGCGGGGTGCTGATCCAACGCGGGATCAATGAAGTCGCGGAGTACGCGGAGGTGTTGTCGCGCCTGCTGCTGACTCCGAGCGAGTGTGCGCGAATGGCCCGCGCCGGCCGGGACCGCATCCTGAACCATTTCAGCCTCGCGGCGATGGGTGACCGGCTAAGTCAATTGCTCGAACATGCGACCGCGGAGAAAAGAGAGTCCGGCCGGGCGGCAACGGCTGCCGATTTAGCCATTGCCGCATCGGCCGACATATTAGAGGTGAGCAGACTGGACAAACTCGCTGACTCCCTCTGGGCGGAACGGCGGTCCCTCTGGGAGGAGAGGCGGTCGCTTCGCGACCGCCTGGCGCTCGCTGAGGCGGAGTTGAGAAACCGTCCGGCCCAAAGCCCGGGTTACCTCGCGCCAACGGGAGCCGATCGTGGTACCGCACTCGTGGAAGCTATGATCTCAGAAGGCCATCAGGGGGCGACCGGCACCGCGGGAGGACCGGCCAGCGACGGCGAACTGCGTTGGGCGCTCAAGGAGCTATTCTGGCGAAACACGAACGGGAAGGCTGGGAATTTCCGCTTCTTGTGTCAGATCATGTTTCCCCGACACATTCACGTCAAGTGGAAGAATTATCGTCTATTCCGGCAAGTGCTCCGGACTCCACGGGCGTGCCGAATCGTCCTGCAGAACTTTAGCCCGGAATTCTACCTTCGGACCAACCCAGATCTGCAACAGCGTTCGGTCAATCCGTTCCTTCACTACCTCTTCTACGGCTTCCGCGAGGGTCGCCGCCCAGCGCAGAATTTCGACCTGGGGGACCATCGGCAGTCGGCTTCCGGTGATTTTAACCCCTTACTTCGTTTTGCTCTTGACGCTCCAGAGGCAAAGCAGTAGGCGGACTGCTTTTGAGCCATGAACTCGCCGGCGGTGCGCTCCTGATCTTGGTCCCGGACCTCCGATCTAGCGTCCAAGAGCACCGCTGCTGCAAACGTGAGACAATTGAGCCAGTAACGCTTGGAGCGAGCTGAGGACATCCTAGGGGCGAGTTCTTCCGGCCTCAGCCACGTGGATCGCGTAGGCCTGGGGAATCGTGAGTGAAAAGGTGTCGCTTACCATCCGTGCTGGAGCGCGCCGGTGCAATGGTCAGGAACGGGTGGAAGCACCCCCAAGCATCTTGTGCGGAAGAACAACAGGCACCCAGCGCCCTCCCGCTGCTCCGAGGGGAGGATGGGTCGTGCGGATCCAGAGCTGGTCGGCTACAATGCGTCTATGGATACTGAAGAGGCCTCTATGAACCCTGACGAGTTGAAGGACTTCGCGATGCTTCCCGTCGAAGCTTTTCGTGGTGAGGCCTCGGCCTATTATGATGACGCCGAATCCCACCTAGGGGACCAATGGAAATTGCTCATCTGGCCCGAAATCCAGCACTTCAACTTTGCTGTGACCCTCGATTTCGCGGCGGGCCACGGGAGAAACTCCGTCGAACTGGCAAAACTCGCTGGGCGGATGTACGTAGCGGATGCAAACCCCGACGCGGTTCAGTTTCTGCGCCAGCGGTTTGAGGGGTACGACAAGACGCGATGCGCGGTGTCGGTCATCCAAAATAATGGCGTCGACCTGCGCGACGTTCCGACTGGCGTCGTTACGGCCCTGTATTCCTTCGACTCCATGGTTCATTTCGAGAGGCGTCTCGTCGAAGCGTATATGCCCGAGTTCCAACGCATCATGGCGCCAGGCGCCCTTGGCTTCATTCACCATTCCAACTTCGGTCGTGTCTCTGACGACCCTGATTTTCGCAATCACCCGGCGTGGCGAAGCAACGTCGACAAGAACTTCTTCGCGCAATGCTGCTTCCGGCAGGGGTTGCTGGCGGTACGGCAGGTAACTATCGACTGGCCGGCGGAGGGCGTGACGGTGCAGGACCTCGACTGTATTTCCATTATTTACAAACCAAAGAAATAGTTGGATTGACCCCGTGCGTGCGCCCGAGGCTCCCGTATCGGATCGGCAGAGCGATAAACCAGTTGAGCGCCGGAGCGGACTCGACAAGAGACAGGCCGACCGGGTGCCTGTGGTCTGACGAGCATGTGCGATGTGCAATAATGTGGGCATGTTGATTGCGTCTTCTTATAGCAGGGCCGCTGTTGCACCGTGCTTGGTTGCTGCCATGATAGCCCTCGCCGCGTGTTCTCCCAGTCGGCCCCCAAGCGTAGAGCCCACAGGCGTGGGTTCTTCAGGCGCGGATCTTTCGTATAGTTCGCAGGGAGCGACAGCACTCTTCGGAAATGAACTTTCACTCGCTGGTTACGAGATACGGTCCAAGGACGGCCACACCGAGGTGGAGTTGCGATGGAGCGCAGTTAAGAAGCCGGCGGTAGACTATAGAGTATTTGTGCATGCTCTGGACGGCTCCGGCGGCATTGCGTTTCAGGCGGACCATGACCTGAAAGACGAGGCCGGAGAGCCCACCACCGCCTGGAGGCTCGGGGAACCGGTGTCGGACCGGTTCTTTGTGACTCCCTGGCCGGGTCACGCGGCTGGAACATATACGCTCCGGTTGGGTGTTTTTATTCCTAAGAACATGCAGTCCCTTGCCGTAACTAATTCAACGTTTGGTCCGCCCGCCGACGGGCGCTCGATCATCATAGCTCACGTGGAATGCAGATGACCAGCCAACGGGCGCTGTGCCGCGCGTCTCGAGTCACTAACTAACGAGCTGCGGACTGCGGGGGAGTATCCATCCGGTAAATCCGGTAATTGCCAAACGACTGTACTAGCTTGCTTCGGGCAAGAAACCACTGCCGCAGTGCGGGATTCCTTTCGAGCGCGTCCTGCCCTCGTCCTTCCGTGAACACAATATACGCGAAGCGGCCGGAGGCGGCCGCATCCATGAAACGTGATGCGGCGGCCGGTCCGCCCGCCAACGCAGCGTAGTTTTCGAAACAGTGCAGCCGGCACGCGAACCCGATGTCCTTCATCGCTGCGATCACATCGTTGGGGCGCGTGTGGCTCTTCAGGAAAGCGACCGTGTCCGGGAAACCCATCTGCCCGTAGTCATAGGTGGTCGAATATGGCACCTTTTCCTGGTAGACCGCGCTACCGAACTGAATACCGCAGTATACGGCCAACGAAGCCATCGGCAGGGCAAGCCCGGCACGTCCATACCGCGTGGCGGCAAGAGCAGCCACAAACAGGAGCGCGGGAATGTATGCCACCAGCGTGTATGGTCCCGCGAAGCCGTTCAGCATCAGTGAATCCCCGACGTGGTGATTCGTCCAAACCTCGGCAGCCAGGAACAGACACAGCAAGATTACCGTCACTCTCCGGCTAATGGTTTGCCACGGGTTCGGACTCGCCCACCGCGCCACGAGAAACACGGGCGCAGTCAGCAGGATGCCCCAATAGACGAACGTATACTTGGACGGAGCTGAGCTGAAGGTCGTCGTCTGGACCCAGTAATATATGGTGGTGAGCAACCCCAATCCAAGCACCAGGCCATAATGCAAGAGGCGGCGGTCATGCTGACGGATCGACGCTCGAAATGCCACCCACAACGCAAGACACGCTGCCGCCCACGGCAGAAGCCCCGTCCATGACATCGTAAACGGCACCATGGAACGGAGATTGCCCCAATGGTCTCTTAACAGCGCAGCCATGCCGGGAGTGCCGCTCGATCCGCGCGTGTAGAAGCTAAACAGTGTGAATTTGAAAGTAAAACCCACATCTAAACCCATGAGTGCGCCGTACAAGTAATAAGACGCCAGGAACGCAATGACGCTGGCGCCCCCAATAGCCGCCGTCGTCAGCGCCGCCTGCCGGGCTCCTTTGCGCGCAATGAGCAAGAAAAATACAAACGGAAGAACCAGCAGCACGGTAGTCAGCTTGGACCACAGGCAAAGAAAAAAAGCCACCCCGATCCATACAAGCTCCAGCCACGAGACCTGGTCAGTCCGCCATTCTCCGTCGCGCCACGAAATCCGGAGAGTTGCCAGCAATACAAGGCATAGCAGCGGCCCGTAAATCGTCGAATCGATGTCCGCGATGGTTGGGGTCTGCAGGGTGTATGGGTTCAGCAAAAAGATAGCCCAGAATATCGCGCCCCATCGGAACGCAGATCCAAACAGTGTCCGAATGATCGCGAGTACGACGGCACCCTGCAGCAGCGCGCAAACCATCCCAAACAGTCGCACCTGCGCTTCGCCAAACCCGAAAGCCCGGATCCACGCCGCGAGAAGGTAGATGTACAGGGGCGGGTGGTACAAACCAGTGGCATTGGGCTCCTCCTCGCCTTTGTAATAAACGGGCACCCCGGTGAAAGCCGCGTGTTCAGCGAGGCCAGCGAAATCCGAGCTATCAAGATGCAGCGGTTTATCCGCCGAGCCGGCGAACCAGAGGATAAATAGCAGAATGATTGCCGCCGAGATGTACAGCGAAATCCGGCGGGCGGCATCCGCCGTGATTTGACGTTCTATATCGATTCCCATGCCCTAGTCCGGTACCGCGCGAATCAGCATCTGTTTGGCGAACGGCTTCCACGGGAGCAGCAGGTAAAGCCGAACAAGCCAGCCAGCCACCGGGAATCGCGACTTCACGGAAAACGGCATGAAGCCCGGCGTGCTCGAGATAATTCTATAGCCATTCGCGCGCAGGAAGTCGCACAAACTAACGTCCGAATAGACTGTGATGTGCGTGTAATCGTCGAAATACTCCCGGTAGGCAAGCCGGTAATTCGGCTGCAGGATTGTGAGCGTGCCGCCTGGTCGGAGTTTCCGCTTCAGGCTGGCAAGCACGGTCGCGAATTCCGCTTGCGTCAAATGCTCGAACAGATTGCTTGCGAACGCGAAATCGATCGTTCCGTCCAGGATGAACTCAAGATCGGTAACGTTGCCGACATGCGCTTCGACCCCGGGCGCGACGAGGGCGGGCAGTTTCTCCCATTGGTCGATAGCCGTGCGTTTGGCGCATCGCACGTTATTGATGAAGTGGCCATAGCCGGCGCCGAGCTCGAGAACGTGAAAGTCCGGCTGGATCAGCTTGCTGAAGTAAGCGTCACATAACGCTTTCCACAGGACTTCGCGCCGGGCGTCGTACTCGAGCCGGGTCTCATGGTACGAGGTTTGTATCACGCCTTGAACTCCGAGGCCATCCAGGCACAATCCCTTTCGTCATCCGCATTCACACGCATTCGGGCCCCTTTTCATGGTTCAACATGGGCAACCTCAGGAATTGTGACGAAACGATACTTGAATACGAGCCAGATCATCCGCCAGCCCAGAAAGAACGCCTTGCGAAAGCTCCCCGTAATCTTCGAAGTGCCAAGCCGCGAGCCATAGTGAACGGGGATCTCCACGCACTTCAGGCCCAGGCGAATTGTCATCAACATCAGTTCCGGAGATAGCACGCTGCCGCCAGCGGTTAGCCGGGGAAGTATCGCGTCGAGGGCCGGCCGGTTGAACATCTTGTACGTACAGCCGACGTCAGTGAGGCAGGGCCCGTTGTGAAGGTACTCGAGAAACTTGGCCACCGCCCAGTTACCGTAGCGGAGGAACCGCCCCATGTTCGCCCCGCTCCAGATACAGGACTTCGACGTCCGGGTGCCGAACACGGCGTCGAATTCGTCCGCATAAGCCAGAAACTTGTACACGTCCCCGGCTCGAAAGGTGTCATCCGACTCTGAGATCAGTGTGATGTCACTGCTCGAGGAAGCCAGTGCGCACCGGCAAGCGAAGCTATAGCCCTGGCGGGTTTCGTGTACCACTTTGGCGCCAGCGTCGCGAGCCAAATCCGCCGTACCGTCGCGGCTGTTGTTGTCGGCCACGATGACCTCGTCGACTTCAGGGATTTCCTTGAATCCCCGCACGACGCGAGAGATGCCAGCCGCTTCGTTATATGCCGGCATTACGACTGCAACGGTTCTTCCTTTGTACACAACTTCCTCCACGAGAGTGGCAGATTCCGCATCACCTCGATGTTTTCAAACGGCCTTCCCTGCCGCGCACCAACCCCGTGGACCCACTCAGCCATCCTTCTGAGCCCTTCTGCAAGACCGATTTTCTCCCCCCCGCCGAAGAACCGCTCACACTTGGAATGGTCGCTAAAGGCTTGCAGGACCTCCTCTCTAGCCGGGAGAAAGGTGATGCCGGTCTCGACTCCCATGGCTTCCTGAACGGCTCGCGCGAGCTGATTGATCGAATACGGAACGTCGGCGCCGATGTTGAACACCTCGCCGTAGGCATCCTGGTGCTTCACCGCCTTCGCGATGATCGGGGCGACGTCTGCGATATGGGTGAACGCCCGAGTCTGCGTTCCGTCGCCGAAAACGCCGCAAGGCAAGCCGCGCAGGATTCCGTTCATGAAAATGCCGACCACATTCCGGTATGGGTCGCCGATGTTCTGCCGTTCGCCGTAAACGTTATGAGGGCGGAAGATGATATAGTTCAATCCGAACATTCGCCGCGCCGCTCTCAGATCAAGTTCGACAGACAGCTTGGCGATGCCGTACGGGTCCTCCGGGCTGGGATTCATTTCCTCTGTCATCGGTGTCTGGCCCGCGCCGTAGACTGCAATGCTGGACGTGAAAACGAAGCAGCGGCACCCGTACTTTACGGCGGCGTTGATCAACGTCATCGAACCTACAACGTTGTTTGTGTAGTTGAACCGGCGAATGAAGTGGCTCAGCCCCTCGGCCGCGTACGCAGCCAAGTGATACACGTAATGAATTTCGCGATCCCGGAATATCCCATCGACCAGTTGATGGTCAGTGACTGAGCCGTGGACAAAGGTCGCCGCAGGGTTAACATTCTCGACGAAACCGCCGGAGAGGTCATCCAGAACGACCACGTCACAACCGTCTGCTATGAGGCTATCTACGACATGACTGCCGATGAATCCGGCGCCTCCCGTGACAAGGCAGACAGGTCTAGCGATGGTGGAACTAGCTTGTGCGCTCATTGAATTCCCATGTCTCGGTGCAAGGGCCGCACCAACATACACACCCCGGCGCCGTCTCAGCGGCTTGTACATCCAGCCGACCGTTACCGCGTCTCACGAAGGGACCGAGCATAGCACGTGGCGCCTCGAAAGTGCAACCGCTCAGGACACGCTCGGAACACCGGGATGACGAAATAGGATCGACAATTTGTTTTCGTCTTTTTCGATAGGCACCTAGCTTCGCGAGCCGGTTGTTACACTATGCTTAAGACCTTGGGCCGGTTCTACAATCACGAGGAACTTGTCGAGCAGCGTGAGCTCTGGCGGCGGGAGGGTAAGACCGTCGTTTTCACCAACGGGTGCTACGATCTGCTGCATCCCGGGCACATCAGCACTCTGGAGGCGGCAAGGTCGATGGGCGATGTGCTGGTTTTGGCTCTCAATTCCGATGCCGGAACGCGCCGCATGAAGGGACCCGCGCGCCCTATCGTCGCCGAAAACGACCGCGTCGAACTTGCGCTGGCTCTCGAAGCCGTCGATGCCGTCACTGTTTTCGATGAGGAGACGCCGCGCGCGCTGATCGCCGCCGTCCTGCCCGACGTGCTCGTCAAAGGCGCCGACTGGTCCCATTTCGTGGCTGGCCGCGAGGAAGTGGAGGCGGCGGGTGGCAAAGTCGCCACCTTGCCACTCGAACCGGACTATTCCACGACTCACATAGTGAAACTGATCGCTGCCGGACACCTCTCTTGACCCATCCCGCGATTCGAGATCTGTTTCTGGAACTGGGGCACCATCCGAGCTTCGCGGATGCCCTACGAAAACTGGCCGGGGATGGCGCGGCCAGTTTGTCGGGTTTGACGAGCACCGCCAAAGCCGTGTACTCGGTGCTGCTCTGGCAGAGTACCGGCCGTCCTCTGATGATCGTCGTAGATGGCAATCAGGAAGCTGAGGCGCTGTCGGAAACCGTGGATACGTTTTTCCGGCTGCTCGCGACCGATGATCGTGACGGGCCGCAACTGCTTCCGGCGTTGGATGTTCTGCCGCTGCAAAAGCTTTCCCCGCATGCCGAGATTCTGGAGGCTCGTGCAGTGGGATTGTGGCGCCTGGCAACCGGCCGCGCGCCCATCACAGTGCTACCGGCGGCCTCGGCGCTGCTACGCATCGAACCCGCCGACTACTACCGGCAACTCGCCCTGCGGTTGCGGGTGGGCGATGAGTTGCCCCTGGAAGAAGTGGTCGCACACCTGGAAAGCGTCGGCTATGAGCGGCGGGAGCCGGTGGAGATGGTGGGGGAATACTCGGTACGGGGAGGCATTCTGGACGCCTTTTCTCCCGAAGCCGCCAAGCCGGTACGCATCGACCTGTTTGGCGATTCGGTGGAGTCCATCCGAAGGTTCGACGTGGAGTCGCAGCGGTCCGTGCTGAAAATCGACGACTGCACCCTGCTGCCGCTGACGGAATTCCAAAAGTCGCGCCAGCTTCTCACCGAGTTGCGGGACCTGATGCGGCAGGCCGACACACCTGAGCGAGAGCTGCCCCCCGCGGGAGAGCCGTTCGCGGGATGGGAGCTGTTATCGGGAATGGCGCGCGCGAAAACCGGAGCGGTCCTCACGCTGGCCGACAAGCCGATCGTGGTCTGGGACGAGCCGGGCCAGGTGCGCAGCGCCGCCGAGCGGCTCTGGAAGCGCCTGGAGCAGGTGGAACCCTCGCCGGCCTACGATCCGGGGAGGATCTTCTATCGCTGGGAGGAGTTCCAGGAATCGGCGCGAGCGCTGCCGCAACTCGTGATGGAGGAACTGGAGATCGGGATGGGCGCGTCGGCCCACATTGCTACCAGGCCTTCGCTTCGCTTTCACGGCAACGTCCAGGTGGCGATCGCCGAAGCGCGCACGCTGGTGGAGTCGGGCAACCGGGTGGCTTTCTTCGCGCCTGCTACGGGTGAAGTGGAGAGGTTGGCCGACGTCCTCAACGAGTACGGTGTGGCTTACCAGCTCGGCGTGGAGCAGTTTGAATCCACTCCCGCCTATCTCGCGGAGCGCGTGTATATGTCTGGCTCGGTGGCCAGCATTCACCTGGTCAAGGGGCTGATCCGGCGCGGCGCGGCGTTTCTGGATTCGAAACTGGTCATCATCGGTTCCGAGGACCTGTTTGAAGCCTCGGAGTTGGTCGCCCAAGCCCCCGCCGGCAAACCGGCGCTGGCGGCTTTCTCCGCCGATCTAATCGACCTGAAGCCCGGCGACTTCGTGGTACACGCCGACCACGGCGTGGCCCAGTTTCTGGGTCTGCGAGAGATCGCCCAGGGTGACGCCAAGGGCGATTACATGCTGCTCGAATACGCCGCGGGAGCGAAGCTCTACGTTCCCCTGGCACGCATGGACCTGATCGAACGTTTCCGCGGGGCGGGCGAAGCCAAACCGGCTCTCGACCGCATGGGCGGAGTCACCTGGACCAAAACCAAGTCCCGAATCAAGGCCAAGATGCGCGATATGGCGGACGAGTTGTTGAAACTCTACGCCTCGCGCAAAATGGCCGACGGTTTCGCGTTTTCCGCCGACAGCAACTGGCAGCGCGAGTTTGAGGACGCTTTCGATTTCACCGAAACCCGCGACCAGTTGACCGCCATCCGCGAAATCAAGCGCGACATGGAAGGCCCGCACCCGATGGATCGCCTGCTCTGCGGCGACGTCGGCTACGGCAAGACCGAGGTGGTGATGCGGGCCGCTTTTAAGGCTCTCGGTGATGGGCGGCAGGTAGCCATGCTGGCTCCTACTACAGTATTAGCATTTCAACATCTGGAAACCTTCAAACGGCGCTTTCAGCCATTTCCAGTGCGAGTCGAGATGTTTAGCCGGTTCCGCTCGCCCAAGGAACTCAAGGCCGGCCTGGTGGATCTGGCCGAAGGCAAGATCGATATCGCGATCGGGACCCACCGACTGCTGTCGCAGGACGTCCAGTTTCGCGACCTGGGGCTCGTGATCGTGGACGAAGAGCAACGGTTTGGCGTCAAACACAAGGAGCGGCTCAAGCAGTTGAAGAAACAGGTGGATGTAATCACCATGAGCGCCACCCCCATTCCCAGGACACTACACATGTCGTTGTTAGGCTTGCGCGACATGTCGGTGATTGAAACTCCTCCCAAAGACCGGCTCGCCATTCACACCGTGGTTGCACCGTTTCAGCCGGAACTGATCCGCGCGGCGTTGGAACTCGAATTGGGGCGGGGCGGCCAAGTGTATTTCCTGCACAATCGCGTGGATTCCATTTGGGCGCGAGCCGCCAGCATCCAGGAACTGGTTCCCAACGCTCGAATCGGGGTTGGCCATGGGCAGATGGCGGAAGCCGAGCTGGAGCGAACCATGTTGCGTTTCATGCGGCACGAGTTCGATATCCTAGTTTGTACTACAATTATAGAAAATGGACTCGATATTCCGCGTGCCAATACCATGATTATAGAGAATGCCGAGCGTTACGGTCTGAGCGAGCTCTACCAGTTGCGTGGGCGGGTGGGACGCTGGAACCGGCGCGCGTATGCCTACCTGCTCGTGCCGCCCGATACGGAGCTGGCCGAAATTGCCCGCAAGCGGTTGGCGGCACTCAAGGAATTCAGCGACTTAGGAGCTGGATTCAAGATCGCCGCGTTGGATCTGGAACTGCGCGGCGCGGGCAATTTGCTGGGTGGTGAGCAGCACGGCCACATCAACTCGGTGGGCTACGACACGTATGTGCGGCTGCTCGATGAGACGGTGCGCGAATTGAAGGGCGAGGAAGTGGTGCCGGAGGTCCACTCATCGGTGAATCTCGGGCTGGACATACGAATTCCGCCGGACTACATTCCCGACGAGAACCAGCGATTGCGCGCGTATCGCCAGATCGCCAACGCGAGCGACCCGGCCGGACGCGAGCGTGCCGAAAAGGAACTGGAGGACCGCTTCGGCACAGTGCCGGAGGCAGTGCGCAGCCTGCTGGCTTACTCCGCCATCAAAACGGCTGCCGAGCAGTTGGGCATCGAGAGCATCGACCGGCGCCATAACGTGTTAAGTATCAAGTTCCACCGGGGAACACGGGTGGATCCGGCGCGGCTCATGCACCTGGTGAAGAAAACTCCGGGCACGCAGTTCACTCCGGCAGGCGTATTGCTACTTCCATTGGATGGGCAGGCATCGGCACGGGAGATTCTCGCCTTCCTCGATGCCAGGTTGGAGCAGATGCGGCCGCCGGGTTGAGGGGCTGTTGACCTAAAGCAACGGCGAGAAAAGCCAACAACGCCAAGAAAAGCCGAGACGACTCTCGGGTCAGCAGGCTCGACAGCCCGCGCCACGACGGAATGGTAGAATGGAGCCTTAACAGCTATGATTCGCAGGTTTGTAGTAGTCATGATGGCAGCCTTGCCGATGGCGGTTGCCGCGGATATCCGCGTGGTGGAGGAAATTGCCGCCAAAGTGAACGGGGACATCGTTACCCGCGGCGAACTGGACGAACAGCGGAAGGAACTGGAGATGTACCTGCGCCAGGAGAAGCATCTGCAGGGAGTCGATCTCACCTCCGCCGAACAGGAGGAATCCAAGAACTTCCTGCGAGACAAGATCGACCAGTTGCTGATGGTGCAAAAGGCCAAGGACCTGAACATCAGCGTGGATGGAGACGTAGCCAAACGGCTGGCCGAGATGCAGGTGATGGCCAAGATCACCGATCCCGAGAAATTCCACGACTTCGTCCGCGACAACAGTGGCGTCGCGTTTGAAGAGTACAAGCAGCAGTTGACCAACCAGTTCCTGCAACGTCAACTGGTCGGTCAGGAGATCGGCGCGCGCATCGCCATTCCCGAGCCCGAGCTGCGCAAATACTACGAGGCACACAAAGAGGAATACGTGCGCAAAGCGCAGGTCTTCCTCAGCCAGATTCTGATCTCGACCGAAGGAAAGACGCCGGAGCAGGTGACGGCCGCCGAAGCCAAGGCCAAGGATGTGGCGGCACGGGCGCGCAAGGGCGAGAAGTTCACCGACCTGGTCGCAGCCTATTCCGACGATGCGGAAACGGCCAAAGCCGGGGGCCAGTTGCCGCCGCGCGAAAAAGGACTGTCGTTGCCGCAGATCGAGGATTTTCTGTTCAAGGAAAAGAAGGGCTCAGTCTCCGACCCGATCAAGGTCGCGCAGGGCTTTGTGATCCTGCGGATCGAGGACCGCTATGAGGCGGGCCAAGCCTCGTTCGACGAGGTCAGGGAGCAGATTCAGCAGACACTGGCCGGGCCGCAAATCGACGCCAAGGTCCGCACCTATCTCACCAAGCTGCGGCTGGAGGCGTTCCTCGAAATCAAGGAAGGCTACGTGGATACCGGCGCCGCTCCCGGCAAAGACACCCACTGGCACGACATCGCGCAACTGAAGCCGCAAACCACCACCAAGGAAGAAGTCGCCGCCACGCACAAGAGGCACAAGCACGTGCTGTTCGTCCCGATACCGGGGACTACGGCCACCAAGGGCACGGTACCCAACATCGACACATCGAGGCTGGGCGAGCGCGCCACGCCGGCGGAGACTCCCGCCGCGCCGGCTGCGGCCGCAACACCGGACACTCCCGCCACCACTCCGGCTCCGCCGGCGACGCCGGACGCTCCCGCCACCGTGCCGGCGAAACAATGAAATCGCCTTACGTCAACGAGCTTGAGCCCAGCAAGGTGATCACGGGCAGCTTCCTGGTGCATTCCAAGGAAATCCGCCAGAAGAGGACGGGCGAACTTTATCTTTCGCTGCTCCTGGGCGACCGCACGGGCGACCTGGACGCCAAAATGTGGGACAACGTGGCCGAGGTCGTGGAGACCTTCGAGCGCGACGACTTCGTCAAAGTGAAAGGGCTGGTCCAGGTCTTCCACAACCGGCCGCAGTTGACCATCCACAAGATCCGGCGCATGGAAGATGGCGAAGTCGAGTACGGCGACTATTTTCCTTCTTCCAAGCGCGACCCGCAGGAGATGTGGACGGAGTTGCGCGCGGTGGTGAACTCGATCGGCAACGCGCACTTGCGGGGCTTGCTGAACGCCATGCTGGACGACGAAGACATCGGGCGGCGTTACCGCCTGGCGCCGGCCGCCAAGCAGATCCACCATGCCTTCCTGGGCGGTCTGATCGAGCACGTGCTTTCGCTGTGCACGCTGGCGCGCGTCATCGCCGCGCACTACCAGGCGGATCTCGACCTGTTGCTGACGGGCGTGGTGCTCCACGACATCGGCAAGATTTACGAGCTGAATTACGAGCGCGGTTTTTCCTATTCGCCGGACGGCCAGTTGCTCGGCCACATCAATATCGGGATGCGCATGGTGGCCGACAAACTACGCGCGCAGCCGGACTTTCCGCCGACCCTGCGCACGCTGGTGGAACACATGATCCTGAGCCATCACGGCCATCTGGAATTCGGCTCGCCCAAGCTGCCGCAGTTTCCCGAGGCGCTGCTGCTGCATTACCTGGACGACATGGATTCGAAGATGGAAGCGATGCGGGCGCTGATCGAAAACGATCGCCAGGTGGAGGGCTGTTTCACCACTTTCAACGCGGCGCTGGAGCGGCCCGCACTGAAGATGGACCGGTTCTTGAACCCGCCGCCGGCGCGGGCTGCCGCACCAGCCGCGGGGGAAAGCGAAGCGGCGCGCGAGCCGCAGCCGAAACCGGACGCGCCGCCGGCGCACCTTGCGTTTGCGCCGAAGCCCGATTCGCCGTTTGCCGGCAAACTGCGGCAGGCCTTGCAGCCCGCCGCGCCCGACCAGGAAAAGTGATGCCCAAGACCGCCCGCGATGTCCCGCCGCCGCTCGAACTGGAATGCCTCAACGCCCTGTGGACGCTCGGTGAGGGCAACGTCAAGCAAGTGCGGGAAATCGTCACCGCCAGCCGGCCGCTGGCGTACACCACCATCATGACCGTGCTCGACCGCCTGGTGCGCAAAGGCAAGCTGGACCGGCGCAAGGCAGGACGCGCCTACGTCTATGCGCCGCGCACGGCGCGCGACGAGATGCGCCGCACCGCCATCCGCGAGTTGGTGGCCGGCTTCTTCGGCGGCTCCGAAAGCGAGTTACTGCGCTTTCTCGGCGCCGGAGCCGAAGCCGGTGCGGAGCCGGCTCACGCTCCGCGGAGCGCCGCTGCGCCGGAAGAAGCGCGGATCGACACGGTCCTGCTCTAAAGCGCCGCCATG
>Ga0181529_10000777_pt1 | contig 45091 bp, 44 predicted proteins | sample PEATcosm2014_Bin_36_FD_119763 | JGI IMG/M metagenome (GOLD analysis project Ga0181529, IMG submission 119763) | Peatland microbial communities from MTU Mesocosm Facility, Houghton, MI, USA - PEATcosm2014_Bin10_30_metaG | ecosystem: Environmental > Terrestrial > Soil > Wetlands > Peat | place... | reverse complement strand
CGCCCGCAAGAACTATTTTTATCCCGACCTGCCCAAGGGCTATCAGATCTCGCAGTTCGACAAGCCCATCGCCGAGCATGGCTGGATCGACGTACCCACGGCGGACGGCGGGACCAAGCGCATCGGCATCACCCGCCTGCACATGGAAGAAGACGCCGGCAAGAGCATCCACGACGGCTTTGCCGACTCCAATTCCCGCACCTATCTCGACCTGAACCGCTGCGGCACGCCGCTGGCGGAGATCGTAAGCGACCCCGAACTCAGCACCGCCGACGAGGCCTTCGAGTACCTCACCCGGCTCAAGGAGATCCTGCTCTATTGCGGCGTCTCGGACTGCAACATGGAAGAGGGGTCGCTGCGGTGCGACGCCAACGTCAGCGTCCGGCCGCGCGGGCAAAAGGAGCTGGGCACCAAGGCGGAAGTGAAAAACGTCAACAGCTTCCGCTACGTGCGCGCGGGGATTCAATACGAGATCGAGCGCCAGATCGAGGTCATCGAGGCGGGTGGGCGGGTGATTCAGGAGAGCCGCTTGTGGAACGCCGCCGAGGGCCGGACCTACTCCATGCGCTCGAAGGAGCAGGCCCACGACTACCGCTACTTCCCCGAGCCGGATCTGCCCCCGCTCCTGCTAACTCATGATTTTATTGAACGCAAAAGAGCCGAGCTCCCCGAGCTGCCCGAGGCGCGCCGCGCCCGCATGGTCGCCGAATATGAACTGGCCCCGAAAGACGCCGCCACGCTGACCGCGACCCGGGAGTTCGCCGACCGCTTCGAGGCCGCCGCCAGAACCGCCCGCAACCCCCGCCGCGTGGCCAATGTGCTGCTCAGCGAGGTCGGCGGCCGGCTGAATGCGCTGGGCCTGGAGCAGGAGCAGTCGCCGGTGAGCATGGCCGGCATTGTGCAGGCCGCCGACTTGCTGGACGAAGGCAAGCTCAGTTCCAAGCAACTCAAGCAGCTCTTCGATGTGTGCTTCGAGAAGAGCGAGGACTTTGCCGCCGTCTACGAACGCGAGAAGCCCGAGCAGATCAGCGACGCCGCGGCCATCGAAGCGCTGATCGACGCGGTCATCGCCGCCAATCCCAAGCAGGTGGAGCAGTACAAGGCCGGCAAGAAGACGATGGCCGGCTTCTTTGTGGGCCAGGCGATGAAGGCCAGCAAAGGCCAGGCCAACCCGGCGCTGCTCAACGAACTGGTGACCAAAAAGCTGGAAGGATGAAGCGAGGAAATCCGAACGATGTCGGGCCGGTGATTTGAATTCCGCGCTACAATGGCTGCATGAGCGCATATGTAATTGGCAACCCGGTGCCCACACCTGAAGAGATGGGCCGGATTCTCGGCCTCAGTCCCGAGCATGTGGCGGCGGTGCGCCGCATCATGAGCACTCCGTCTGGCCGGAAATCCTCAAAGAGCAAGAGCCGTACGGCCTCCTCCTTCGACAGCAAGCGGGGCAGTTCGCGAATCCCTTCCAAAGGCCCTAGCTCACGATAGGCACTCTATGGCAAGTCGCAGGCATGTCGATGCCATCTTCCTCAACATCCCATACGATAAAGAGTTTGAAGACTTGTATGTGGCTTATATCGTAGGGCTGACCCAATTTGGTTTGCTCATAAATGCGACGCTCGCCGTCCCCAACCAGGGCCGACTTGAAACCATTATAGGTTTGATCGGGAAGTCCAATCTCTCCATTCACGACCTCTCACGGATTGAGCCGGCGAGGGGGATTCCCCGCTTCAATATGCCCGTGGAACTTGGTCTTGCTCTCTATCGTCGGCACACAACGAGAGGCAGGCACCGGGTCTATGTCTTCGAGAGCAAGCCTTACCGGGCGCAGCGGTCTACCAGCGATATCAACGGAATCGATCCTCAGATTCATCATGGAACAGCGAAGGGCGTCATGGCGGGATTGCGCAACATCTTCCGCCAGCCGGGCGACGTCACTACGGTCCCTGAGATGCTCCGCAGCTATCGCGCTGTACGAAGAAAGCTGCCCGAGTTAAAACGGAATGCAGGCGGAGAATCCCTCTTCGAGGCATCGGTCTTCCAGGACCTCACGCTTGCCGCGCTGGTTGAATCCCAGAAGCTCATTGAAAGGCGGGGGCGCATTCATCGCCGCTCACATTTCTGCTGATACCAAAGAGTTTTTCCATAGCTTCCTTTGCCCATCGAATACCGTCAGATGAAAAACCCTTCGTCGATCTGGCCCAACAGTGCTTCAACTCTTCGCGCTCCATCATCGGAGTCCAGCATCCCGACCGGCGCTCTCCCATCAAACCTCGGATTCGGCTTGTTCAGCCACTGCTGTGCGCGTTCTCTGCCTTCGTAAACGCGCTCAGCCGAGTCCATTACCCGGCTGAAACGCTCTATTCCATCCATCGCGGGCCCCCTACTTCAGCTTGAGGTCGCAGTCGAATTCCTTGCGTGTATCCCAGGCGCTGACGGTCTTGACGGCGCTCTTTTTGCCGTCTTTCTCGGCCCAGAGTTCCTGATCTTCCGCCATATTGACCTGGGTAAAGCGAAAATGCCCCTTCTCGTCGGTGTTAAAGGAGCGAATGGACTTGGTCTTCAGGTTGCGAAGGAAGACCGTGGCGCCGCGGACCGGATCGTCGTTGCCGGCGGTCACCCTGCCAAAGACCGCGCGCTGGCCGATATTCTGCGCCTGTGCGCCGGGCTGAGCCGCGGGACCGCGATACGGCAAGAGGTGCGCCAAACCCGCAGCCAGGGCAACCACTGCCACCCCGGTCTTCCAACCTGCGTACTTCACCTTCACTCTTCCTCCTCTTCCTCTTCGTAGAGGTCGTCGTCTTCATCTTGAAGAACGCCATCGACCCGCGTCAACTCCAGCGGTTCGACGCCGACCACCTCATACTCGGTTCCACACTCATCGCAGGCGACCATGTCGCCTTCTTCCAACTCGTCCACTTCGACATCAAGATCATTTTCGCATTCAGGGCAGCTAGGCATAACAGCCTCCTCTCGTTCCAGGGCATTGCGGATTATAGGATGACGTTTTGTTGCGGTGCGACTTCGCTATTTTTGCGAAAACCCCGCCCGCGGTCAAGAGGCGTCAGCCACATCCGCCGGCGGAACGCGCACTTCAGGAACATATCGCACCGATTTTCATCTTAAGTGAGCAAATTCAGAAGCCATGGCGTTTTTCGCCTCCCGGAACGGAACAACGCCCGGAGAAAGTGCGGCGGCCGGCCTGGTTGCTCCCCGCGCATCTTGGACAATGACACCACCCTGCCCAGCGGTTTAACCTGTCCCTACGATATGCCCAGATACGGCGCCACTCCGTTTGCCTTCCCCGAGTTCGGCGGCGCCACGCGCCGGCTGATCCTGATCAACCTGGGCGCTTTTTTCGTGGCCTTGCTGCTCAGCTTTGTGCCCACGCTGCTGGCGCTGTTTACCCCGCGCGGCACGGAGATCAGCCTGCTGGGGATCTTCGGCTTCGATCCGGCCGGTTTTTTGGACGGCAGACTCTGGCAGCCCTTCACCTACAGCCTGGTGCATCCCACCCTGGTGGGAACGCTTTTCGAGCTGCTCTCGCTGTGGTTTCTGGCCGGGTTTTTGGAGAGCGACCGCGCCGGCAACTGGGTCACCGGCCTCTACTGCGTCTCGGTGCTGGGCACGGCTGCCGCGGCGCTGGCTCTCTATGCCTGCGCCCACGCGCTGGGCTACCCGGTGACGGGTCAGCCCCTCATCGGCTGCTTCGGCGGCATCTTCGGGCTGCTGGCGGCCATCGGCGTGCTTTATGGAGACGTGCAGTTCCAGCTCTTCTTCGTCATCGGCATCAAAGCCCGCTATCTGGTAGCCATCTACGCGCTGATCTCCATCGCCGTGCTCTTTGGCGACCAGCGCATGTACGCCTTTGCCCAACTGGGCGGCGCCGTGGCCGGCCTGCTCTGGGTGCGCCGCGCCCCGCGCAAGGGAGTGAGCTTTGCCGCCAGCGAGGGCTGGTACGGCCTGCGCAACCGCTACTACCGCTGGAAGCGCCGCCGCGCCGCCCGCAAATTCGAGGTCTACATGCGCCAGCACGGACGCACTGTCCGCTTCGACGGCAACGGCAGGCCCATCCATGACGACGACGAGGACAAGAGCCGCTGGAATTGAACAAGGAGCAGAGATCGGTGGTCAGTGGTCGGAGAATACAATCCTTCTTCAGCGATGATTGAGTCAGTGTTTTCTGGCGGAGCCGAAGGTTTTATGGATGGCGACCCTGCAAAGGGGCTTCTATAAAAGCGCATCATGATGTCAGCAACCCCGCCCCCACGCCGCAGGCACAGTGCCTTCCAGCCCGCGCTTCCGTGCTGGGAAAAGGGACACACAGGGTCGTTACGGAGTCCCCGAGGTCTTTGACCGCCTGGTTTTGTGCGTCTGAGGGTGCCCGCGGTCTCGATTTTGAGAGCGCGGAAAGGTCGAACTGAGAATCATTTTCATGCGGTCGGAGAGCTCGTTGTGTCCGCCGCACAGATGGTCGTCTTTGTATTGCGAAAGGGCATGACTTTACCCTGCCCTGAGTTGCCGATCGTAAATGTCGGGCTTTAGAGCGACTCCAGAATGGCTACATCCTGCAACCTCCATGCCAGGCAGTCACTCGCTGAGGTTCGCGCCGGCTTGAATACATGGTTTCCAGGTACACCAATTCTGGAATCGCTGTAGTCCTATTTAAAAATGAACTGTCATCCTGAGCTGAGTGGGGCGCGTTCTTTGTGACCAACAATGTCGAACGGCCTGCATTTTGTTTCGCTTGAAAAGAACCGCAGATCCTTCGCTGCGCTCAGGATGACAATGTACCAGAACCTTCGCTTCGCTCAGAATGACAATGTACCAGATCCTTCGCTTCGCTCAGCGACAATGTACAGGATACTTCGCCTCGCTCCTAATGAACGGGCTTGCTAACTCCATGTTTCAGCACGGCCCTGCGGGGCGCGAGGTAGATTTTTGCTTTCATCCCAGGGGTTGCCCCTTCGCTGTGCTCAGGGTTCACCCCTGGCTACTTTCATCCCCTCCCTACGGGAGGCGGTTGCCGCGTTCATTGCAGCCGTAACACGTCAACACGAGTTCTGTTGCTCAGGATGACAATGGTTTTGTTTGGCGAACTGTAGACCCAGGGCGGCAGATTCGATTCGAATGTGTTCTTATCGCACTGCCGCCTGTTGTCTGCTTCTTACTTCTGGATGACCGGCTTCAGATTCTCCTCGAAGTGCGCCAGAATGCGGTTGAAGAGATGGGTGCGCACGTCGGGCCCGGCTATGGAGTGGGTCTTGCGGGGATAGATCTGCAAATCGTAGGGAATCTGCGCCTCGATCAGCTTCTGCACATACTGCACGGAGTTCTCCATGTGCACATTGTCGTCGCCCGTGCCGTGCACCAGCAGCAGGCGGCCTTTCAGCTTGTCGGCTGAGTTGACCACGGAAAAATCCTTGTAACCCGCGGCGAACTCCGCCGGCTGGCTCATGTAGCGCTCGGTATAGATCGAGTCGTAGTAGCGCCAGTCGGTCACTGGGGCCACGGCGACTCCGGCGCGAAAGCGATCGGAGTGCGAAAGCGCGTAGAGCGTGAAGGTCCCGCCCCAGCTCCAACCCCACCAACCCAGCCGCTTCGGGTCGAGCTGTGGTACCTGCGCCAGCACGGCATCGACCACGGTGAGCTGATCCTCAAGCTGCACCGGGCCAAAGTCGTGGTAAGCTGCCTGGGCGAAGGCGCGGCCGCGATAGCCCATGCCGCGATTGTCGGCGTGCAGCACGGCAAAACCATGCTCCGCCAGCACCGTGTCGAAGAGCAGACCGCTACCCCATTGGTTGGCCACAATCTGCTCGCCCGGCCCGCCGTAGGGGTTGACGATCAAAGGCGTGCCGGCCACAGCCGTCGCCCCCGCGGGCAGCAGCAGCGTGGCGTAGAGCGTGGTTCCATCGTGGGCCTTGACGGTAAGCTGCTGTGGAACGCCCACACGGTAGGGGGTCAGCGTATGCGTCTGCCAGAAAACGCCGCAGTTTCCCTTGGAGCAGAGGCGCAGCACCGGCGGCGTGGAGCGGGTGGAGAATTTGTCGGCAAAGGCCAGGCCCGCCTGCGCAAACGTGCCTTCGTGGTGACCGGCCCCGGCGCTCAACTGCGTGCGCTCCCCGGCAAAGTTGACCTGCCAGATCTGCTGCTCCAGCGGATTCCCCTCGTTCGAGGCAAATAGGATCGTTTGAGCCGCGGGATCGACGCGGTAAAGATCGCCGACTTCAAAGTCGCCGCGGGTCAGTTGCCGGACGAGTGTTGCCCCGCCTGGGTTGCTCCGATCGTAGCTGTAGAGATAGATGTGATTGTGCCCGTCGTTCCACTGGGTCAGCACAATCAAGCCGGAGTCTACCGTCACGTCGTACTTCTCATCGAAAAACTTATCGTCGGTCAGTTGTAGGGCGGGGCGCGCCTTGCCTGTGGCGGCGTCGGCAAAGTACAGATCGCGATGCTTGTGGTCGCGGGTCACCACCTCGATCCAAAGGGTCTGAGCGTTGGCCCAGCCGAAGCGGGGGATGTAGTCCTGCCCTGCCTGGATGGGCAGCGTGATCCATGTCGTTTCGCCGCCCGCGGCGCCGGCTACGCCCACCCGCACCTCGGGATTGGGGTCGCCGGGCTGCGGGTAGCGCTGACTTTCGACGGTCGCGTGGGTGGGAATCCAGTCGGTGATCGGATACTGCGGCACCGCTGCCTCCTTCATCTGCAAAAAGGCCAGCTGCTTTGAGTCCGGCGACCAGAAATAATTGCTGCGCACGCCCAACTCTTCTTCGTAGACCCAATCCACCTGGCCGTTGAGCGTGGCTGCGTTGGGCGCAGGCGCAACGGCCTTGGCCGGCGATCCCGGATCGTTCAAGTGCAACACGCTCAGCCCGCCTTCACGGATAAAGGAGACGAATTCGCCGTTGGGCGAGAACTTGGGATCGTCACCCGAGGCCTCGCCGGTATTGCCCACATCCCTGCCTGCGCCCGCATGCAGGTCATAGAGCCAGAGGCGGCCGTTCGAGTCGAAGAGCAGGTGCGCCGAGTCGGGCGACCAGAGAAAGGAAGCCATCTTGTAGCGGGCGCGGTGGTCGCGGTCCTCTTCCGTATCCTTGGCCCCGGCGAGAGCCGCCAGCTTGGCCCGGCTCACCAGCACCTGCGGTTTGGCGGCACTCTCCTGATCCGCCGCAAGATCGAGCAACTGGCCATCGTCCTCATAGGCCAGATGCTTCCCGTCCGGCGACCAGAGCAGATGCTCGGGAGCATTCGGGACCAGTGAGTCGTGCGCAAAGATCGCCTCCACCGTTAGCGGGACCGGCGCGGGAGCCTGCGAGAGCGCGGCAAAAGGGAGTGCGGCGAGGGCGGAAAGCAAGAGAACGGCTGTACGCATGAAGAAAATCCTTCCCGGAGCAAGACAGAGTTTGATGCGAGCGAAGGGCGATAGGAAATGCGGATCTTCCTCGAAAGAGTCTATCGCAAGCCTGGTCAAACTGGATTCTGCAACCGCAGTTTCGATCCAGCCGCAAGCGCAGTTTGCCCTTGAAAGCCACCAGGAAACCTGCGAGAATTTGCGCATGAATAGCTTAGTAACCAAGCGCCGTATGATCGTGGACGCAGTGTTGGTTTGTATCTTCGGACTTGCCGTTCCTCCATTTCTTGCGCCGTTTTCGCGAAGCTGGAGTATGCAATTCGCTGCCGGCGTCACGTTTTTTCTGGCCACTGTGTTTCTGTGGGATGGTTTGCGCACCTGGCAGCGTTTTCGCAACCCGCATTCCAATTGACTCCTCCTCGCCGGCCTTCCTCGAAAAGATTGCACTCCCCTGCGTATGGGAGTAGTTTGTTGCACATGCAATGGGCGACTCCTCAGGAACGGCGAAACTTAGGTCAGGCGCGGCGCAAGCAGGTGGGCCGCCAGGAACATAACCAGCTCAACCCCAAGGCGCGCAGCAAGCCCGCCGCGGCGCTGCTGGAGCGATCCATGCGCGGCCGCGTGCCGGCGCTGATCAAGCTCAAGTACCAATTGATGGCCGCCTCACCCTTCGGCTACTTCCGCGGCGCGGTGCCGGTGATGGCCGCCGATCTGGCCGTGCTGCCCAACACGGGAATCGTCTGCCAGCTCTGCGGCGACGCCCATGTGCGCAACCTGGGCGCCTATGCCGCTCCCGACGGCCGTCTGGTCTTCGACATCAACGACTTCGACGAGACCATCCGCGGACCCTTCGAGTGGGATCTGAAGCGCATGGCCGCCTCCCTGGTGCTGGCCGGGCGCGAGGCCGGGCAAAAAGACGGCGCGGCCCGCCAGGCCGTGGAAAAATGCATCGAGCGCTATGCCGGGCAGATGCGCGCCTTTGCCGAGATGCCCAGCCTGGAGGTGGCCCGCTACCAGGTGCATCGCCTGACCCAGGTCGAGCCGGTGCACGCGGCTCTGCAAAAGGCCGAACGCGCCACCCCGCTGCATACGCTCGAGCAACTGACCGAAGCCGTCCCGGCCGTGAAGCCATCGAAGGAGAGTGGCGAAGACAGCGCCAGCCCAGAGCGCCGCTTTAAAGAGCAGAAGCCGATGCTCACCCGCGTCAGCGCCGCGCAGGCCAAGGCCGTGCTGGCCTCGCTGGCTGCCTATCGCGAGATGCTCCTGCCCGAGCGTCAGCATCTGCTCTCGCTCTATCTTCCATTGGACGTGGCATTCAAGGTGGTTGGAACCGGCTCGGTGGGACTGCGCGACTACTGCATCTACTGCGAGGGCAACGGACCCGCCGATCCGCTTTTTCTGCAAGTCAAGGAAGAGCCGCTCTCCGCTTACTCGCCCTATCTGCCCGACGCCCATCCCGCCGCGCACAACGGACGCCGCGTCGCCGAGGGGCAGCGGGCGATGCAGGTCCAATCCGACCCCTTTCTCGGCTGGACGCACTTCGCCGGGCGCGATTATCTGGTCCGCCAGCTCAACGACCACAAGGCCTCCATCGAGTTGGAAGACCTTGCCGGGGGCGGCCTCGCCGCCTACGCCGAACTCTGCGGCGAACTGCTGGCCCGCGGCCATGCGCGCTCCGGTGACCCATTGACCATCGCCGGCTATCTGGGCACGGGCGACGGCTTTGCCGGGACGCTGGCCAAGTTCGGCGTCCTCTACGCCGACCAGACAGAAAAGGATTGGCAAGCGCTGAAAAAATCCGGCAAGGCAAAGTAGGCCTTCTGAAGTACGACCGTGGAGGGGAATGTAGTGCAGGCAGTTGGCTGAAAAGTAATAAAGAGTAACTATCGGGTTGGCGACCAACCGGCCTCTGCTGCCGAGGCAAAACGCATCTGCACAAATCCAGGCGAGGGTTCGCGGCTTTTGGGAGGAGAAGGAGTGGCCAAAACCTGCCTCAAGAAGGTCAGGTTATGAGACGAAGTTGAGCCGGCAGAGAAACCTACCGCATGACCGAATCGTTCGTGTGGTGGGATCTCCACCCGCTCCTCGGATAGGTCTGATGGTGTGCGATTACCTCCTCCCGGAGGGAGGATAAGAGAATAGCCCAGGGTGAAACCCTGGGAGAGCATTCCCATTGAACCCTCCGCCCTGTAAGGGCGAAACGAAGGAAACTCCGGCCTCCGAAAATCTGCTGTACGATGGTGTGCGTATGCCGCACACCTATTGTTCCTCGCTCTTTCATTGCGTTTTTTCCACCAGGGAGCGGCGCAGGATCATCGCGCCGGATGTTCAGGGACGGCTTTGGGCCTACATGGGAGGAATCGCGCGCTGACTTGAAATCAAGGCCATCGAAGCTGGGGGCATGGACGACCATGCGCACCTCCTGCTCTCTCTGCCGTCCACGATGGCGGTCGCCACGGCCATGCGCGAGATCAAGAGCGCCTCGTCTCATTGGATGCACCAGGATTGCGCTTTGCCGAACTTCGCCTGGCAGGAGGGCTACGGCGCATTCTCCATCGGAAGCGCGCAGATCGGAACCACCTCGGCCTACATCGCCAATCAAGTTGAGCATCATCGCAAACGGGATTTCCAGTCGGAGTTCTTGGCCATGTTGAAGAAGCAGGGAATTGCATACGATCTGCGCTTTGTCTGGGAATAGGTTCTTTCCGCCCCTACAGGGCGGAGGAACCTCGGGACAAATAGCTTCCCAGGGTTTCACCCTGGGCTATTCTCTACGGCTCCCTACGGGAGCAAACCTGGCGATGCCGGCCGATATGACATTTCCAAGACGTGCGATAATGTTGCGCATGAAACAAGACATCTACACCAAAGCGGTTCTTACCGTCATTGCGTTCATGCTCATGGTAATTGCGTACCAACTGAACATCAGCTTGAAGAGCCCGACCTTGAACCAAGAACAGAAAGCTAGCTTGAACACGGAAACGCCGAAGATCGCCTCAAACGAAGCCCCGTTCGCCGCAGTGCAATATGTAGGCAACGGAGGCAGCGTCTCTTTCTTCGATACACGCACAGGCGAAATTTGGGACTACGGCTCAATGAGCAGTTGGGATGATGTTGGGTTAAAGAGAAGGTTGGTCAAACTCGGTCAACCTCTCGTGCGCGAAAAATAGTTCATCTTCTCGCAAAGGGTAAGATTTGAAACAACCCCCGGCTCTTGAAAAGCAGCAACTTGCTCGTCTCAAGAATCGGTCTTACGTTGGGAGATGGGATCGCTCCACGTTCTCCGGGCTCTGGCCGGATAATCGGCAAACCGGGAGTTACTCCAGATGTGGATAGCGTCACGCATCTTCATCGCAATGCATCGTCAAGCCGGCTAATCTCTGTTGCTAACGCGTAACTCCCCAGCACATCCTCGGGAATCTCTACGTGGGGCAGGAAGTCTTTTCCGTTTGGGCCGTAGCCGCGTGCGTCGTCGCGCAGGCGCTCGATCTCGCCCAGAATGAGTCCAAGAAAACGTTCCATTGTCCAGGCGTCGCGGGATGGACCTGCTGCGAGCCGAATCGACCCATCTGCCGCAACTTCGACGCGAGGGACGAAGACGGCGTGGCTTGCAACCTGGTAGTCAAGACCGGCGAGGTGGGCCTCGTGGCGCAACGTCTCCACCGAGCGGCGTTGCATGGTGGGGTCCTGAAGAAGCAGCAACCTGCCGCTGCGCAGGCCGTGCTCCGCAAGCAGACGCAGGCTGAAGCGGGCGTTTTCCCCAGTATTGCGGGATTCCCGCTCGACGAGGATGCGCGCGGCGGGAATGTCGAAAGAGAGGCTGGCAACCGCGGCGAAGACCTCCGCCTCAGCCATGCCCGCGCGGATGGTTCCGTCTTCGACCAAGGGGCCATATTTCGAGTTGCGCAGATTTTCCACCAGCAACTGGGTGGAGTGGCCCACCCCGCCGCTAAAGAGAAGCCGAAGCTGTGGCGCGCGCCGCGCCAACCGGCAGGCGGCTTCGAGCGTATCCAGAACCTGATTCCCGAAGAGAAGAAGGGCGGCGATGCCGTTGAGTTCCGATATGCCTTGCGGACCGAAGTCGTCCTGGGCCAGCCATGCGCTGAGGGTGTTGACGGCGCGACAGAAGTCGGCGGGGCTGGGCGGCATGGGCAATTCTCCTCGAAGCGTCCATCTTAATGGAAGGCACGGGCAAGCAACAGATTAGAACCTGCAACCAGGTCCTACAATGGAGCAGTATGTCGACCGTCGTTCGTTCTCACGCCAAGATCAACCTGGGCCTGGCCATTGGCGCGCCGCGCCCGGACGGCTTCCATGCTCTGAGCACCGTCTATCAGACGCTGGAACTGCACGATCTGGTTACGGTGACCGCCCGCCCGGCGCAGACGACTGCGTTGAGCCTCACCTCCAACGACGAGCGCGTCCCCACCGACAGCCGCAACACCGCCTGGAAGATGGTCGCGCTGGCGCTCGATGCGCTGGGAATGACGGCTGAGGTCGAGATCCATATCGAGAAGCGGCTGCCGGTGCAGGGCGGCCTGGGCGCGGGATCGGCCAACGCCGTGGCGGCGCTGGTGGGACTGGAAAATGAGCTGGGGATCGGCGCGGCTCGCGGCGCGAGAGGCAGGCGAGATGCAGGTCCTTCGACTACCCCTTCGCTGCGCTCAGGGTCCGCTCAGGATGACTGTTCTCCGATTGCTCCCCGGGAAGCCACTCTTGCCGAAGAACAAACGCAGATCCTTCGCTGCGCTCAGGATGACAGTTCTTTTTTCGCTCAGGATGACGGAGAAGAAGCAGGTCCTTCGACTGCGTTTAACGCAACCTACGCGTCAAACTTCGCTCAGGATGACAGATTTATTCAGGATGACCAGCATCTTTGGCGGGCGAAGCGGCTGCAAATTGCCGCGCAGGTCGGCTCCGATGTGCCGCTGTTTTTGATTGGCGGGACGATTCTGGGCCTGGATCGCGGCCAGGAGGTTTACCCGCTTCCCGACCTCGATCCGGTGTGGTGCGTGGTGGCAACGCCGGCGGTGGGCGTCTCTACGCCGCAGGCCTTTCGCGACTGGGACGAGTTGTGCGCCGCCGAGGGTTTGACCCAGGAGGCCAGCGCAGGTAAACTAATAGAGTTGAGTCGCGCCTATGCCAGCGCCTTTGCCCAAGCCGCCCCAGCGGGAGCAATCCCCAGGGAATCGGTGAGCGAAGGACGGCCGGGAGCAGGCTCCTCCGGTGTCCTTCTTTCACAGAAGGACCTGGCCGGACCACAAGAGTCCGCGCTTGTCCGCACCGGGATTTGTCGCTGGATTGCGAACGACTTTGAACGTGTCGTCTTCCGCCAGCAACCCTCCCTCCGCGCAATCAAGCGTCTTCTTGCGGCTTCGGACACTCCGGAGGCAGCCCTCCATGCCTCGCTGTCCGGGTCCGGTTCGGCGCTCTTCGGGTTGTACCTGGCCCGTGGAGCCGCGCAAGCAGCTTGCCAAAGGCTGAGCACGGCAGGAGTCGAGTCGCACCTGACCCGCACTCTGCCCCGTTCCAGCTACTGGAGCCAGATGCTTGCGGGAACGGAACGTTGACAGCCGATGGGCCCCGGCGAGAAACTCGCTGCCGGCCGCTGCCGCGCTCCGCAAGGATGTTGGGCGATCGTCTAATGGTAGGACAGTGCCCTTTGGAGGCACTTGTCTAGGTTCGAATCCTAGTCGCCCAGCCACATTTTAGTTGTCAGTTTTCAGTGGTCAGTTGTCAGTTGCCGGTTCTGCAACGGTAATGACTGATCACTGACAACTGAACACTGATTACTGCACGAAAGCAGCCAAAGCCAACCAGCTTGGAGGTGCTCGACGATGGACGCAGGAACGACGTTGCCGGAAGACGAAAAGCAGCACGGAATTGGACAGGCCGAGGCCAAGGAGGCCGCACAACTGGCGACCGCAGCCGACGCCGCCAAAGCGCAGATCAAGCAGCCAGAGCGCAAACGCACCCGCAATCTGAGCGAAGACAAGCGCTTCAAGCTCTTCAGCGGCACCGCCAATCGAGCCCTGACCGAAGCCATCGGCCGGCACATTGGCGTTAACGTGGGCGAGGCCAAGATTCAGCGCTTTGCCGACGGCGAAGTCTACTTCCAACTGCTGGAAAACGTTCGCGGCGTGGATGTCTTTGTCGTCCAGCCGACCTGCTTCCCGGTGGATCAGCATCTGGTCGAGCTGCTGGTGATGATCGACGCGCTCAAGCGCGCCTCGGCAGCCCGCATCACGGTGGTGGTTCCCTATTACGGATACGCGCGGCAGGACCGCAAGGATCGTCCTCGCGTGGCCATCAGCGCCAAGCTCATCGCCGACCTGCTCACCACCGCCGGCGCCAACCGCGCCCTCTTTGTGGACCTGCACGCGGCGCAGATTCAGGGATTCTTCAATATCCCCGTGGATCATCTCTTTGCCAGCCCGGTGCTGGTGAGTTACTTCCGCGAACTGGCGCTGCCCAAGCTGATTGTGGTTTCGCCCGACGCCGGCGGCGTGGAGCGGGCCCGCTTCTTTGCCCAGAAGGTGGGCGCTCCGCTGGCCATTGTGGACAAGCGCCGCACCGATATGAATGTCACCGAGGTGATGAACGTGATCGGCGATGTGCAAGGCAAGACCTGCCTGATCATCGACGACATCGTCGACACCGCCGGAACCCTGGTCAAGACCGTAGACGCTCTGCTGGCCAACGGCGCGGCAACTGTCTACGCCGGCGCCAGCCACGCCGTGCTTTCCGGGCCGGCCATCGACCGTATTGCCGCATCGAAGCTCGAGCAACTGGTGGTTACCGACACCATTCCCCTGCGCGAAGCGGCCCAGAAGCTGCCCAAGATCAAGGTGCTCACCATCGCCGGCCTGCTGGGCGCGGCCATCGAGAGCATTCACATGGAGACCAGCGTCAGTACGCTGTTTTCGTAGTGCAGCTACTAGCTTTTAGCTGCTAGCTACTAGCTGGTTCATGTATGAGATTTGCCTTTGCGATCGAGCAGAGGAAATCGTTCTCAGAGGAGTTGTCAAGCCCATTCTGAGTGTGTCGCCAACGAGAAGCTGGAAGCTAGCGGCTAGAAGCTAGTAGCGGCTTTTAACAAAGGGAGCGGAGCAATGCAGCTCGCACCAGCAACCTGCAGCTAGTAGCTAGCGGCTGGAAGCTGAAAGCTGTTTCACCGTGCCCGACCGAAACGAGAGAGAGAATGCCTGAGATCGTAGCCAAGCCCCGAGTGGGCAAGTTCAACAAGAATGCCGCGCGCCGCGTGCGTGTCGCCGGCAAGATTCCCGCCGTTCTGTACGGCGCCGGCCATGAAGCAGTCGCTGTCGAAGTGAGCCCCAAGGAAGTGGAGCGCATCCTCTTCTCCGAGACCGGCCACAACACCATCTTCGACGTGCAGATCGAAGGCCAGTCCACGGCCAAGGCCATGATCGTCGATTGGCAGCGCGAGCCGATCAAGGATCAACTGATTCACATCGACATGAAGCGCATTGCCCTGGACAAGACACTGCGCGTCAGCGTGCGCGTCAAGCTGCTGGGCATTCCGCTGGGCGTCAAGACCTCCGGCGGCATTCTCGATCAGGTGCTGCGCGAAGTGGAAATCGAGTGCCTGCCCGCCGACATTCCCAGCCACATCGATGTGGACATCAGCCACCTCGAATTGCACGGCGTCATTCGCGTTGCCGATCTGCCTCATGCGGGTTCCATCAAGTTCCTCAATGCCGAGGATGCGACCGTGGCCCACGTGATCTCGATCCGCGAAGAAGCGGCTCCAGCGGCGGAAGCCGGCGCGGTTGCGGCTGCCGCCGAGCCGGCCGTGGCCAAGAAGGGCAAACCGGAAGAAGCGGCCAAGCCTGCCGAAGCCAAGAAGCCCGCGGCGAAGAAGTAAGCTGTGGCTGCCGCAAGCGACTCCGGCGCTCCGCTCCCACCCTTGCGGGAATCCGCAAGACCATCGGGACCTTTTCTGGTGGTGGGACTGGGCAATCCTGGCCCGGAATATCAGTGGACCCCGCACAACGCGGGGTTCATGGCCATCGACCGCATCGCCCTGCAGGAAGGGGTTGCGGTCCAGAACCGGCGCTGCCGGGCCGTCACCGCAACCTGCCGCTTGGCGGGGCGCGAGGTGGTCCTGGCCAAGCCGGAGACGTTCATGAACCTGAGCGGACTGGCTGTAGCCGCTTTGGTTCGGGAGTTCGAAGTGAACCCCGCCGAAGGCCTGCTGGTCATCTATGACGAGCTGGATCTGACGCTGGGCAGCTTCAAGATCAGGGAACGCGGTTCGCCGGCCGGGCACAACGGAGCCCGCAGCATTACCGGCGCACTGGGAACCAAGGAGTGGTTACGCCTGCGCATCGGGGTGGGGATGGATCTTCCCCCCGCGGCGCTGGCGGCAGGCGGAGGCAGGCGTCCCGGCAAGGACTATCTGCTCTCCCCCCTGCGCAAGGCGGATCTGACCGTGCTCGACGAGGTGCTGGACCGGGTGGCAACCGCAACCCGCCGCCTTCTCGAAGTAGGAACGGCCGCCGCCATGAACGAATTCAACCGCCGCGAGCGAAACGGCCCGGCGGAGCAGTAGGGAAACAAAGAAAGATGCCGCTATGGCCGCTGTGGTTCAGGCGCCGGCGGCAGCGGCTGAGGTCAGCGGACTTCAGCGGAAAGAGAAACCGGATGTCTCGTGTGTATGAAGTAATGTTCATTGTTCGGCCCGATGTGGTCGAAGAGGAAGCCGACAAGCTGATCGCCGGCTTTACCGCCTCCGTCACCAATGGCGGTGGGGTGGTCAAGACGATCGAAAAGATGGGCCGGCGCAAGCTCGCTTACACGGTGCGCAAGTTCAACGACGGCAACTACGTTCTGATGACCATCGAGGCCGGCGGCCCGGTGGTTCTGGAGCTGGAACGCCGCCTGCGCGTGACCGAGCCGGTAATCAAGTTCATCACTGTGCGCATCGACGAAGAAGAGAAGCGTCTGGCCAAGGCCAAGGCAAATCGCGGCGTGCGCCGTTCTGCGATGATCTCGCAGCCTGCTCCTCCACCCCCGGCTCCGGTTGCCGCGCCGGTTCCCGTGGCCGCGCCGGCCCCGGTCGCGGTTGTTGCTGCCGCTGCGGCGGAAGCTCCAGAGGCCGCCGTTGTCTAGCCGACAGTTCACAGCGAACAGCCTACAGCCTTGTCGCGTTTCTGAACTGTAAGCTGTCCACTGTCTGCTGTCCGCTGCCTTTATCCGCCGCGCCGCTTCCCGTAAGGGGAGATTCAGCGCAGGCCAGATCCATCGCTCCCGGGAGGGTCTCCCGGAGCCGAAGAGAGTAAAGAGGAAACATCATGTCTGAAGAGACTGTTGGAAGGGCGTCCGAGACGGGCGCAGTTGAAACACCCCGAGCCAGCTCCGGCCCCTCGTCGGGTTCGGGTCCCAGCTCCGGCCCGCGTCCCGGCGGACGCCCCGGCGGCGGTCCTGGCGGCCGCGGCAAGTTCTTCCGCCGCAAGAAGGTTTGCAAGTTCTGCACCGAGAAGATCGATGCCATTCCCTACCGCGACGTTCGCCTGTTGCAGCAGTTTGTGGCCGAGCGCGGCAAGATTGTGCCTCGCCGCCTGACCGGCGTCTGCACCACCCACCAGCGCCGTTTGACTCGCGCCATCAAGCAGGCTCGCAACATCGCCCTGCTGCCCTTCGCGACCAAGCACTAGAACCTGGCTGTCGCTCCTCCGGTTTGCCTGGCCTTGCTCTCGACGAGAGGGAGGGAAGCAAAGCGGAACGGCGGCAACCGCACCGATGCGGATGTAGAATCCTGCGCGGCGCCGGCGATCACCGGGGTCTTCGTCCAAGCGGCGAGACGACCCCAGGCCGCAGCGGCCCGAACACTGGAGAGTTTCCCATGGAAATCATTCTGAAGGAAGACGTAGTCAATCTGGGCCACCGCGGAGACGTGGTGAAGGTTGCCGATGGCTACGCACGCAACTTCCTGCTGCCCCGCAAGATGGCGCTGCAGGCTACCCTGGCCAACAAGGCGGTCATCGAGCAGATGAAGAACGCCGCCGCCCGCCGCTCCGCTTCGGAGAAGGCGCTGGCGGAGGAGTTGGCTGCCAAGCTGGCTCCCGTTGTCCTCGAATTCACCCGCAAGTCGGGCGAGAACGGACACCTCTTCGGTTCCGTCACCTCCTCCGACATGGCTGCCGAACTGGGAGTCAAGGGCTTCGAAGTCGATCGCCGCAAGATCCAGTTGGACGAGCCGATCAAGACCCTGGGCGAGCACACCGTGACCATCAAGCTCTATCGCGAAGTGGTCGCGCAGGTGAAGGTGATGGTTCTGGCCGAAGCTGGGGAAGAAGTAGCTGTCGAAGCCGCCGCCGAGCCTGCCGCCGAAGAAACCGTCGCCAGCTAAGCCAGCATTGTTGCCTTCGCTCAGGATGATCGCACCTACAATCAATGCGCTGTCATCCTGAGCGAAGCGAAGGATCTGCGGTTATTGCTCTGGCCAATACAATAGGCCCGATTCAATCGCACCGCCCCACCGCCTCTCGGTTCGCCGAGGGGCGGTCGCGCGCGCGGCAATTTCTCTCGCTTCCAGATGTAACCTATCGGCCAATCTCAGATACGGAAAGTCCGCGGCAGATTTTGCGTCCAAGGATGTCTGCGATCTCCGCATGTCGGGGAATCGCTTCCACCTGCCCGGTTTTTGGATTGCACCAAAGCGAATGCGAGCCCCCCTCCCGCTTGAGATAGCAGCCGCAGAAACGCAAGTGACGCAGTAAGGAGGTACGCTTCATTGCAGTGTAAGGACTTCTTGGATTGCTTCGGGCGGCACACCGCGCAAACCGTCTTCCCGGCGGTCTTCTAGTATGAGCTGAATGGCGGCGCTCAGGCTGGCGCGGCATTCTTCCATGGTGTGGCCTTGTCCGTTGGCGCCGGGAATCTCCGGTGACCAGCCGACATACCACTCCCCATCCTGTTCGATCACTGCTGTGAACTCATTCCGCATGGGACGAGTATAGCGCCGATTGCAAATCAGCCCGCGCCAATCATCGCCAGCGGTCGATTGCGATCCGTGCGCAGCGTGGGAACCGCTGCCAGCAGGCTCTTTGTATAGGGGTGTTGCGGCTCCGTCAGCAGCCGCCTGCACGGCCCCGTCTCCACCACTTCTCCATGGCGCATCACCGCAACCCGGCCGGCCACTTCGCCCACCACGGCCAGATCGTGCGAGATGAAGAGCATGGCCAGCCCGTACTGGCGCTGCAAGTCCTTCAATAGCTCGAGCACCTGCGCCTGCACCGTCACGTCCAGCGCCGTGGTCGGCTCGTCGGCGATCAGCAGGCGCGGGCGGTTGATGAGCGCCATGGCGATCAGGATGCGCTGCCGCTGGCCGCCGCTGAACTGGTGAGGATAGTCGCCGTAGCGGCGCGCCGCATCGGGAATCGCAACCGCCTCCAGCGCATCGAGCGCCTTGCGCCGCGACTCGCGGCCTGTCCAGGAGGGGAAATGCGCTTCGGCAGCTTCTGCAACCTGTTTGCCGATGCTCATCACCGGGTTGAGCGCCGTCATCGGCTCCTGGAAGATCAGGCCGATCTCCCGTCCGCGCCGTTTTCTGAGCCCTTCAGGCCGTTCCAATAGGAGATTGTGGACGATTCCATCAGAGCCGCGCCAGAGGATCTTTCCACCGACCTGTGCGGCGGCGCCGAGCAGGCCGAGAATGGCCAACGCGGTCACGCTCTTGCCCGAGCCGGATTCGCCCACCAGCCCCAGCACTTCACCCTCGTCCAGATGAAGGTCGATCCCGCGCACGGCCTCGGTCGAGCCGAAGCCGATGCGCAGGTCCTGAATCTCAAGCAGAGATGCCATTCATCTCAGCCTAATACAGGTAGGTGGACGCCATATCGAAGCCGTGCCGATATGCATCGCGATACTCCTCTTGTTCATTCGGCTGTACCGGCGGGTTGTTGAACTCCGGATGGATATTCATATCCGGCCGGCGCTTGGCGTCGTAGTCCTGGCGGATGGCGGCGACTCCGTCGAGAAACCCACGCCGCTGCGAAGGACGGGAAACGCCCTCGATGCCATCGGCAAAGTTGTGCATGGCCAACTCGTAGCCGGTCTTGTAGCCAGCCTTGAAGACGACCCTGACCAGGAAGGACAGTTTGGAGGATTTGTATTCTTCGTGGCTGTCCAGGCTGGGGGCCAGGCCGGCGTCATAGTCCTGACCCGCGGCCAAGATGCCGTCCAGATAGCCGACCTTCTGCATCTGCGCCGCATCGCGCGGCACCCCCAGCCAGGGCGAAGCTGGTGGCATATTGTAAGCGGGCGCGGGGGTTTCAATCGGGTAGAAGTGGCTGGTTGCCGCATCATAGCCGCGGCGGAAGCCTTCCCGGTAATCCTCTTGCGTGCCGAAGGGGACGCGGGGGTGGCGATACTCCTCGTGAGCGTCTACATCCGAGCGCAGCCGGCGGTCGTAATCGGCTTGCGCGGCTGCCCGTCCATCCTCAAAGCCGCGGCGGCGCATCTCGTTGAACTCATGGGGAGCCGCATCCCAACGGTCGGCGGCATGCTCCCACGGCATCACTGCGGGGAGGCCATTCGGATAGCTGCGATGGATTCCTTCTTCGTAGCCGCGGCGGTAGCCCTCCCGATAGTCTTCTCGCGCGCTGGGCGAGACATTGGGATTCCTGAATTCCTCACGGTTGTTCACATCGGGGCGGCGATGGCTGTCGAGGTCCTTCTGTGCACCGATCAGGCCATCGTTAAATCCCAGGCGGTGGTAATCGACCAGGCCGCGCGGGCTCTCTTCGTGACGGGGGATGGGTTGCTCCTGCGGCATCGCGGCCGGTACGCCGCCCGAGAAGAAATGGCGGACTCCCGCTTCATATCCGCGGCGATAACCCATCTGGTAGTCGTTCACCATGGCAGGGGGCACGCTGGGACGGCGAAATTCCTCGCGGCTGTTCACATCGGGGCGGCGATGACTCTCGGAGTCCCTCTGCGCGCCGTTCAAGCCGTCGCGGTAACCCTGCCGCTGGAAATCGCGGAATTCACGTGGTACGGCATCCCAGCCGTCGCGATCCTGGCCTGACCCAGCGCCCATCGGCGCCGCACCGGCACAGGACGATCCAATACCTAGAAACAGGACAAAGAGAAAAAGTGAAAGCCATTTCAGTTTCAGAGTAGTACCCCTCCATTCATCGTTCACAAGCTCTCAGACTATCTTGCGGATTCATGGGGCGTCCAATGGGAGCGCCATCGGCAGAAGCCAGGCACGACGAAAAAACCAGGCACGGACTGGAGAGCGGCAACTCTTTCCGCTCGGTCAGCAAGTAATTGAAACACTCGTTTGCCTGCGGGCCGCGCGGCGCACAGTGGGAAATGTACTGTTGCAGTGTGCCCAGCGGTACAAGACCAACCCGGCCCCGATGTTGTATTGTCTGCTCGTATGGAAAACTCTTCCGCTCTTCTATCGCACCCCGCCCCCGCTCCGGAAGCCGAAGAGGTCTACCGCCGCTGGATCGCCTTCCTCGACGAGGAGTTCACCCGTCATCAGTCGCCCGAGCGGCGCGCGGAGATTGTCCGCGACCAGCTTTACCAGCTCTATCTGGGCCGTCCCCATGGCGCCAAGCTGAACCTGACGCTCACCTCGGAGCTGCCCGGCAACATCCTCACCCTGTCGCTGGACCCGGAAAACATTACTCTGGAGGCCGAGCACTTCTCCGACGCCGATCCGGAAAAGTTCGCCCAGCGCAAGCCGCTGCTTTGGTTCTGGAAGATGTTCGACCGCTCGCCCATCGGGCTGAACCACTGGCTGGGGATTCGTTTCCGCGCCATGCTGGGCCGCCATCTCTTTGCCCGCATTGGCGCAGGGGTCAAGATCCACCACGGCGTGGACCTTACCTATGGCTACAACCTCTCCATCGAGGAGGGCGTCACCATTCGCCAATACGCTCTGCTCAACGACCGCGGCGGCATCACCGTAGGCAAGGGCGCGGTGATCGGCTCCTTTGCCCGCATCTACTCCCACGCCCACGCCGCGCAGAACTTCGCCGAGGTGACGCTGATTCCCACCGTCATCGGCCCCGCGGCCCGGCTGGCCAGCCACGCCATCGTCCTGGCCGGGCAGACCGTCGCTGCCGGTGAACTGGTGGGCAACTTCCCCGCCGACAAAGGCTGAGAGTAGCCTCGCACAACAAAAATTCGGAGAATAACCAAACGGCGCATCCTCATCGGAATGCGCCGTTTGGTTTGCAGATTCGACCAAGATTCATCGCTTCAATAAGAGGTAATCGTGAGCAAATGACTCGCGATGCGAGTTAGGCGTGGAATGAACTCCGGAACCGCCTCCCAGCGGGAGGCGATGATAGTAGCCAGGGGTGGAGCGCAGCGGAACCCCTGGGATGGATGCCAAAATCAACCTCGCGCCCCGCAGGGGGCGCGTTGAAACAAGGAATCTTCCACCCCGTTTATGAGAAACGAGGCAGAGAATTTACGGTTCCTTTTTTTGCAATGCAAGATCGCCCAATCCGGCAAAGTGTGCGTTACTTGGCCGCGCCCGCGGTGTCGGCCAGGGCCCGTTCGATCATCTGGTCGAGTTGATCGCGGTCCACCACCTCGACAAAGGGCGCGCCCTTGCTGCCCGCCGTAACCACCCAGATGGTGGGCGTGTGCTCGACGCCGATGCGCTGGCCGAGAGCGTAATCGGCCTTGACCAGGCCGGCCAGCTTGCCCAGCGGGTCAACGGCGAAGGGCAGTACGATCTTATGACTCAGCGCAAACTTCTGGGTGAACGCTTGCAGCGCTTCGATGCTGGTAATGCTGGACTGATTGGCAAAAACCTGGTCGCGATATTCGTTGCCCAGGGCCTCGCTTTTGCTGTCGAACCAGCGGGCGTTAATGGCCGCGTCCATGCTCCATATGTGGAAGGGCAGCGGAAAGTCGTGGCGAATCCATGGAATCTTGTACTTGGCGGCGGCCTCCTTGAGCAGCGGATTGGCGCGGGCGCAGTCCGGGCACTCCAGGTCTTCAAATTCGATGATGGCCACACGAGCACCGGCGGGGGGCAGCAGCGCGCTGGCCTCGTGGACCTGGGTTCCCGCCGGCGGAGGGCCAAACTGGGCATGCGCGCCAGCGGTGGCCCAGGCCAGCAACAGGACGGCGGCCAGGCGCAAAACCCGCCTCCTGCGTTTGCCCAAGCAACGGTCGAGAAGAGATGCAACAAGGGATTGAACCATAACGATTGAACGGCTCCTCACCGGCAATTGTAGCGGGCCATGCCGGGGAAACCCTACCGCTGCTGCCGATCGCGGCGGCGCGCCATCATCCACTGCCGCCACTTGTAATCGGCAAGCAGCGCGGCAATCGCCAGCACCAGAAACAGAATTCCCAGCAGGATCTTCATCGCTCTCACAGAATCGCACAGAAGGGGTTAGGGATAAGGGATTAGGGGTTAGAAAAACGCGCTGATATTTCGCCATTCATGAAGCCATCTGGATTCCTTCTCTTAATGAAAGCCAGATCGCAACTTCAGACCAGCCCTAACCCCTAACCCCTAATCCCTTTCCCCTACAATGAACACATGAGCCACGAAGGCATTGAATTTGTATCCCCAGAGCAGAAGAGCCAGCGCGAGAGGGAAGCTGCCGCGCCCGCGTTGACCCGCGCTGCTATCACTCCAGCCAAAGTGCGGGTTTTGATTACCGAGGGCAAGGGTCTGGAGATCGACTGGTCCGACGGCCACAAGAGCGTCTGGCCCTTCGCCTGGCTGCGCGAGGCCTGTCCCTGCGCCACTTGCAACGATGAACGCGCCAAGAGCGGGCGCAAGCCCGGCCAGCCCAAGCAGACCGAGTTGCTGCCCATGTTCACGCCACCGCCGCGGCCTGCCTCGGCGCAGGCGGTAGGCCGCTACGCGCTGCAATTCAACTGGCTCGATGGCCACTCCAGCGGCATCTACTCGTGGGATTACCTGCGCAGCGTCTGCCAATGCGCCGCCTGCCGCTTCGCCGGCGAAGAGACCGCCGGCACTCCCAACTGAGCTGCTGGAAATCTTGTCTCATTCGGTTCGCAGCGCCTGCATAGGGTCGATGGCCGCGGCGCGGCGGGCAGGTATCCATGTGGCGACCAAAGCCACCAGAACGACCAGAGCCGCGCTGACCGCATAGGAGAGCGGATCGGTCGGCTTGACCCCATAGAGCAGGGACGACAGCAAGCGCATGACCAGCAGCGAGGCCAGCAGGCCCACGACCGTGTAGCCGCGCCCCGTCAGCCAGATTTGCTTGCCCACCAGCGACGGATCGGCGTTGAAGACCCGATGCCACAGCGCATCGCTGATCACCACAACCGGCTCGCCAGCAGCGCCGGTAGCAGGGGAAAAAGTCCGGCCAAGTTGAGCATCGATCCCCAAAACCGAGAAATAGTTGGGAGAAACCAGATCGTCCAGCACCAATTGCGACTCCGCGCCCAGGCGAAGGATTTTTGCCCGCCGCGAAGAAGCAAGAATCCCTTCCATCGAACTGCTTTGCGCGGCAAGATCCAGATAATCCGGATAAGAGAAATCGCCGCTTCCTTGCGGCGTCTTGCTGTACATCTTGACCAGCCGCTCCGGCTCTCTGGCGGGCCAGGAGCGCAGCAGCGCCGCCTGCGCCACCGTGAATACCGCCGAGTTCGCTCCAATCCCCAGCGCCAGCGTCAGAACCGCGACCGTCGTATAGCCGGGATGCTGGATCAGAATGCGCAGGGCAAAACGAAGGTCCTGCGCCAGCGTCTCCAGCCAGGGCAGCGTGCGCCGCTCGCGGTGCGCCTGCTTGGTCTGCTCCATGCCGCCCAGGTGCAGCAGCGCTTGGCGGCGAGCCTCTGCACGGCTCAGCCCGCAGCGCATGAAGTCTTCCGTATGCATCTCGATGTGGCTTTCCAACTCCGCCGCAAAATCCTCCTCCGCCCGCGCGGGGCGAAGCAGGCCGATGAACCGGATTCTCAACGCTCGCAGGCTGCCCATCACGCCTCCTTCTGCGCGGGCGCAAGAAAGCGCGCCAGAATGGCGGTGGTCTGCTCCCACTCCGCCGCGGCCTTTTTCACCTGCCGTGCGCCGGCTTTGGTCAGCTCGTAGAACTTGGCGCGGCGGTTGTTCTCCGAGACGCCCCACGCAGAGCGGATGAACCCCTCCTGCTCCAGCTTGAGCAGCGCCGGGTAGAGGGTGCCGTAGTTCAACTGCAACTGCTCGCCGCTGGTCTGCTCGATGCGCCGCGCCAGCCCGTAACCGTGCAGCGGACCCATGCTCTCCAGCGTGCGCAGCACCATCAGCGCCAGCGTTCCTTGCCAAACATCGGTTTTGCCGCCCATCGCGTTCTCCTATGGCAATACAATAGGGGAAATCTACGCCCCTTTCTATGGGAATGCAATAGGAAAATTTCAACTTTCCTGAACGCAACGTAAATACGCGGATTTACCCTTGCTCCGTACAATGGGGGAGATGCATCCGGCCGCCACCGACACCATCGCCGCCATCTCCACTCCGCCCGGCCGGGGCGGTATCGGTATTGTGCGTTTGAGCGGACCGCAATCCGCGTCGATTGCGGTTCAGTTGGTGCGGCTGCGACCTCCCCTTGAAGCGGGGCGGGCGCGGCTGGCCGAGGTGCTCGACGGCTCGGGCGAGCAGGCCATGCGCATCGACGAGGCGCTGGTAACCTACTTTGCCGCGCCTCATTCTTACACCTCCGACGATCTGGTGGAGATCGCCGCGCACGGTTCGCCGGTGGTGCTGGAGTTGCTATTGCGCCGCTCCCTCGACCTGGGCGCGCGGCTAGCCGAACCGGGCGAGTTCACCCAGCGCGCCTTTCTCTCTGGCCGCCTGGACCTGACCCAGGCCGAAGCGGTGCGCGATCTGATCGAGGCGCAGACCCTTACCCAGGCCCGCCAGGCCGCCAGCCAGATGGGCGGCGCACTTAGTCGCCGTGTGCAGCCGGTCAAGCAGGCGTTGACCGATCTGATCGCCTTGCTCGAAGCCGGCATCGATTTTGCCGAAGACGACGTCGAGGTTGCGCCGCAGCAGGAGATCGCCGCCCGCATCAATGCGCTGAACCCTCCGCTGGCGGCTCTGGAGGCGTCTTACGCCCGCGGCCGCATCGTCCACGATGGTCTGACGCTGGCCATCGTCGGCCGCCCCAATGCCGGTAAGAGCTCGCTCTTCAACTGCCTGGTCGAGCGCGATCGGGCCATCGTCACGGCTACGCCGGGAACCACCCGCGATCTGGTTACCGAGCGCATTTCGCTGGGCGGAATTCCTGTGGAGCTTGTCGATACCGCCGGCCTGCGCGAGAGCGGCGAAGAGATCGAGCAGTTGGGCATTGCCCGCAGCCGCGAAGCCCTGGCAGAAGCCGCGCTGGTGCTGATCGTGCTCGACGCCACCCAGCCGCTCAACGATGAGGAGCGCAATCTGCTGGCCTCTGTCGCTGGACGCCCGGCGGTGGTGGCGCGCAACAAGTGCGATCTGGCGCAGGCCGATCTGTACGCCCCTGAAATCGCCAACATCGTCGTGCTTCCCACCTGCGCTTTGAGCGGCGAGGGGATTCCGGCCCTGCGCGAGCGGCTGTTGGCTCTGGCCACAGGCGGCGCAGCCTCGGAGCCGGGGATGCTGACCAGCCTGCGCCACCATCAGGCGGTGCAAACGGCACTGGCGGGTTTGAGCGATGCGGCCCAGGCCAACGCCGCGGCGATTCCCCACGAGATGATCCTGATGGATCTCTACCGCGCCCTCTGGGCTCTCGACTCCCTGACCGGCCAGACCACCTCCGACGACATTCTTAACTTGATCTTTTCCAGCTTCTGCATTGGAAAATAACCTGGCGGCCTACGCCACTCCGTAACGTTCTGGATGTATACATAATTTACACATAATACATATATTTGTCGTCCGATAGCGTCCGGGAACGTTCGCTGAAAGAAATAAACTTTCGTGTCCACCTGCGTGTGCTCTTTTCGGGTATTCTGTCTATCAAGTCTATGTGGACACGAAAAGAGCTGCCAAAATGCTGACCGAAATTGCCATCAAGGCGCTAAAGCCGCGTGAGATTCGCTACTACATCAGCGACACACGCGGGCTCTGGCTGGAGGTCTTTCCCACGGGCGGAATGGCCTGGCGCTACCGCTACCGGCTGAATGGTCGCGCGGAGAAGATCGCGCTGGGCAAGTATCCGGACATGACCCTGAAGGCCGCGCGGCAGAAGCGCGACGAATTGGCCGTCTTGGTCGCCCAGGGTCTGTCACCGGCGACGGAAAAGCAACTCGCCAAGGATGCCCAGGCGAGCGCGACCACCTTGCGCCAGTTCGCGGAGCGCTATTACAAGGAAGTCATCGTCAAGGATCGCAAGGACCCGGAGCATCTGCACCGCTACCTCGACAAGGAGATTTATCCCTCCCTGGGAGCCAAAGCCCTGCGCGATATAACCCCGGCGGAAGTGCAGGCCATTGTCTTCCGCAAACGCGATCACGGCTTCCCGGCGGCGGCGGCGCAGATTCGCAACCTTATCAAGCGGGTATTTGACTACGCGATTGTTTGCCAAGTGGTGCAGGTCAATCCGGCTCTGGCGACGCCAATGCGGTTCATCACCCGAACGCGCACGCGGACACGCGCGTTGTCGCCGGAAGAAATATCCGCGTACTTGCGTACGCTTTATCAGGCGAACATCCGTCGACAGTTCAAACTGGCGCTGCACATCATCCTGCTCACCCTCGTGCGCAAGTCGGAACTGCTCTCCTCGAAGTGGAAGGACATCGACTTCGATGCCGGCGAGTGGAGCATTCCTCCAGAGAACTCGAAGACCGAGCAGCCGCATATTGTCTATATGTCGCGTCAGGTCATGGAACTGTTCGACGAACTGAAGGCGCTGGCCAGCGATTCCGAATTGGTGTTGCCAGGGCGCAGCAACCTGCTGCGTCCCTTCGCGAAGAATGCCTTGAACAAGGCTCTTGAAGGGATCAACTTCCCCATTGCCCCGTTCACCATCCACGACCTGCGCCGAACGGGATCGACTCGTCTGCATGAGTTGGGTTATTCGTCCGACGTGATTGAAAAAGCGCTCAACCACACTATCGGCGGCATCCGCGGCGTCTACAACCGCGCCCAATTTGCCGATCAACGCAAACAGATGCTGCAAGCCTGGGCGGACCAAGTCGCGAGTTGGATAACCGAGCGGCCAGTCTAGTTCTCACGTTTTAGCAGTCACGATCGAAAGCGGAGGGCTATGATGGGCAAGGTGGGAAGACCCCTAAAAGAAATTGTTCATGACTTCAAAGAGAGGCTCAGTTGGTTTTCTCTGGAGAAATATCAAGCTGTCAAGGATCTCAGTATTTACGGATGGTACCTCCAAATTGCTTGGAGGCGCGATGTCTATAATAAATTGCTGTATGCGTCTGAGAAAAAAGACAACCAGCACAAGCTGACGCTACTCAAAGAGTTAGGAGAGGATTACCTTCAATACATCGGGATAAATCCGATTGTTACGCCGGAATGGCTTAATGATATGTGGCAACCCGTGGAATTTTTTACGCGAATTTGCGAGCATCGGAAGAATGAATCTTATCGGGATCCATTTGTGCATCCGACAACGGTAGAGGAGTTTTATCTGGCAGAAGCAAGAATTGGAGACGCGCGCGCGGGAAGCTCGGGATTTTTTTGATTTTGTGGCGCATTCTAGTAACCTGAATACTTCAAAATTGTGGTACTTAGATCAAGAAATCTTTTTTCGTGATTGCGCAGTTGACACATTTACGGAAAGAGGATGTCAGTTAACCGAAGGCAATCTTCCGACCTATAAACCATGGATGTCATCTCCACTGCACTCATTTGTGGAACTGACAAACAGCATTATTGTAACCGTCAACAAGAATGAATCCGAGGCCATCCTAGTTGAACAGTTCAAACGAACGCTAAAAGAACTACGCGCGGTAGGAAAAAAGAAGAAAACTCCACAACTTGATTTATACGAGTGGGGAGACTGCGGCTTATTAGCATATGCTGATCTCCAGATATGGAGTCTGGTCGAATTCCTTTTGCAAGAGGGTAACAAACAGGAGCCACTCCCTAATAATGTGTTGCGAGATCTAATTCTCCCCCCGCACGCTCGTGCGGATCATAGAGTAGGCAGTGTCGCTTAACCTCATTTCAAACGGTTAATGATTGGATGCACGGACACTTTTGCGTACTTGGAGACCAAAGCCGCTGAATATTTCAGCCAACATCAAAATCAGGCAGTGTGGTGCCGAAGTCCACAAAGTGCGAAAAAAACTCTTCAAATGGTCGGGAAAAATCAGAATATTCGAGCCAGACGATAATTCCAGTATTCACGTCCGAGATCATGCATTCTTGTGCCATCACATCCGGTGAGGTACGAAGATGCACAAGAAGATACTGAGGCTGCCGATTGTTTTGGATCGCACAGGCCTCTCGCGAACCACCGTTTACCAGCGTGTCGGAGAGGGGAACTTTCCGGCACCTGTTTCTCTTGGGGCCAGGGCTGTAGGCTGGGTAGAGGAAGAAGTTGATGCGTGGATTGCACGCCAGATTGAGCGTAGCCGGGGAATGCGGAGCGCAAAGCTGGCGTGATTCCCATTTCGTCAATTCGATGCCCAGAGCTGGCTTACGCCGACGGTACAGCAAGTTTCGAGATTGCTCATCGTATTGGGAAGCTGAACCGTCGCGACTTCCGAAAAGAAAAGCAGGCGGCGGACATGGTATTGGTCAACAAGCTGGTCACGTTGCGAGAGCAGGCAGGCAGCGGCGCGCTGGACGACGACAAATGGATGTACCTCATCAAGGCCTTGATTGCGTGCCCGCTTCCGTATCGTCCGACAGCGCAGCGGCAGATCACACTGCGTACCTACTTTGATAAAAAATGGTTCACCGTCACCTACACGGCCTGCCGCGCGAAGATTTCCATGCCCTATGGGGCGGATGCCAAGTTGATGCACTGGCTGTTTGATCGAGGGCTCAGGCAGGTCAGGGAGTCTTCCGTGCCCGATAATCCAGAGAACCGCGTGGTTCCCTTCCAATCGACACACGAGTATTTGATTGACTGCGGGATGAGCAGGGGCGACAGGAATTACAAGACCGCACAGGAGGGATTCAGACGGCTTACAGGCCTGGCAATCACCGTCGAGGAGGAGCAAGGGGGAACGGAGCGGGGCGCCATCATCCCACTGCTGGACCAGTGGTGCTTGCCCAAATCCATCGACGATCAATTATCGATGGAGAATGACCTTTTCCAGAATCCTCGCTATGGCGTTGTTCTTAGCAAGCATCTATACGAGCACAGCCGCAGTTATTGCAACAGAATGCCGCGTCAAATGTGGCGTCTGCTCAAGGGAAGGCCGCAGAAGGCGGCGATCCTGCTGTGGATGTACACCCGTGCCTGGTCCGCCAATTATGAGTGCAAGATCAAATGGGAGATTCTTCGCGAGCAGCTTTGGTACGACGAATCAAACCCACGGAGGATCGCCACGCGGGCAAAGCATTTAATCGCGCTGCTGCATACGATGTGGCCAGAGGCCAACGTGCGCATCGAGCCGGACGGTATCGTCTTCGACAAGGCGAAATCGTACCTGTTGCCTGACAATATCCTCAAAAATCGAGCACGCCGCATTTGATCGCAACGGTTCCCCTGACATGAGTTTATTCGCATTCCGCTGTCGCCGACCTTGTGGATGTCGCCATCGGACCAATGCCTGTTGCCGAAGTGACTTGTACACGGCACCATCGGCCCTCGCCATCTCGACAGCCTATTAAACTCCTTCATAATCACACAGAAAGGCCCCAAGGTGCCGCCGTTGGAATTCGGGCGAGGCCATGCCTGCCCAAGACAGCCCCGACGCCTCACGGGGCAAGAGTGCGGTGCGGTTCGGAACGAATCTGCACATGAGGCAACGCTCGCAAGACTCTCTGCAACGATGCAGGCAATCGGCTTCGATCTCCGGCTACGCCATCCCATCTTTTCTGGGTTGAGCGCCCGTGTCCCCAACGGCCTTGTTCACTTGCCGAAGGAAAAGCTGGAGATCGCCCGGCTCCCCGTCTTCAAAAATGCTCTCCAGCAATTCCTGGGCTTAGCTGGGATTTTCGCGGAACGCCTCCGCCATCACGTCATCATGCGGTCTGTCTTTCATCTGGCCCCCCCCGCGGGTCCTGTGGTTGGCCATTGCGATTTCCGAGCGCTCATCCCCTTTTCTCCTGTCCCTGCACGGTTACGCCCTTGCCGGAACCGCGCAGGCTTTCCCGAGCACGATTTGTAGGCGGTGGAATTTTGCCGTTCCATCCTCCTTCGGGGCCTTCTTGGGGCTTTATCCACAGATCCGTTGTTTCCACAGGGCCTACTCTAGCTATCTCTAGTTCTCTTGTACTCTAGCTTCCTTATATAGCTGTACCCGGAACTGCGAACATTTGTACCCGGAACTGCGAAGTTTTGTACCCGGAACTGCGAAGATCTGTACCCGGAACTGCGAATGAAAGGGAGCGCCATCCACAGGTTTTCTGTTGAAAAAACGCGGCAGGGAATCACGGAAATTCGCTGATGCGTGCCCGGACATTTGAATTTTCAGGTACGCAAAAAGGCAAAAAATCAAATTGCTGAAGATTTGTGTATTCGGCAACGCAACGTGCTGAAATGTCGCAATGAATATCACTGTGGCAAGTTTCAAAGGCGGCGTTGGAAAAACCACCACCTCGGTACACTTGGCAACCTATCTGGCGGCCATGGCTCCAACACTTCTGCGCGACGGCGACCAGAACCGCAGCGCAACTGGTTGGAGCCAGCGCGGCAGTCTTCCATTCAAGGTTGCGGATGAGCGCCAGGCTGCGCGCTACGCACGCGACTTCACCCATACCGTGATCGACACGCAGGCCAGACCGACCCCGGAGGACCTGCGCGTGCTGGTTGAGGGATGCGATCTGCTGGTCATCCCCACAACGCCCGATGCGCTTTCGCTCGATGCGCTGATGCTCGCCGTTGGCGCGCTGAAAAACCTGGATGCGCGCAATTTCCGTGTCTTGCTTACCATTGTCCCGCCGCCGCCAAACCATGACGGCGATGACGCATACAAGACCCTAGCCGAACTGGGAATTCTAACATTTACCGGCGGCATTCGCCGACTTATTGCATTTCAAAAGGCCGCGCTCGCCGGAGTGCCCGTCAGCAAAGTTGACGATGTTCGCGCCGGCATCGGATGGAATGACTATCGCAACGTTGGGGAGCAGATTCTCGGATGAGCAAAATACCTGAAAGCAAGTTCAAATCTTTTTTCGCAGCCAGAAAGGACTTGGCCGAGGACGGTAGTTCAACCATGGAAGATAGCCCTCTGGACACATCGGCCCAGCGCGGGCGACCCTCCGGGAAGCGCAGCGATCCATCCTTCGAGCAAGTCACGGCCTACATTCGCAGACGGACTCACGACGCTGTAAAGATGCGCCTGTTGAAAGAGGGACAGCGCCGACAATTCAGCGAACTGGGCGAAGATCTGCTGGCAATCTGGGTACGCGAGAATGTTTAAGTATTTGCGTGGCCGCGTAGACACACATCTGCGTACGCGGCTACTCGCCGTCGGAGTGCGAACCTCGGACAACGAGGAGTGGGTGACCTTCAAAACCGATGGCAAGGGTTCAATTTCCGAGTTTCGAAAGGACAATGAAATTCACCACGGTGCAGATCGCGAACTCTGGCCGCTCTACATCCAGCCAGTCTTCGAGCACATATACAGCGAGGGATGGCCGATCACAACCCTTGGGCCTGGATCGTGAAGGGCGAGGACCTGGAACGATTTCTGGAAGCATCGCCTCGGCGATCCATCGAAGAGAGCATTACCCTGTTGCCCGCCGACAGCCTGGCAACCCCCGATGGGGACTTTGCCAGCGATGTTGCTGAGACTATCGCTGCTTATCACGATCCGCTGAATCGGTCTTAACCAGCGCGGAAAATGGCAGCTCAGGGGGTCGCTGAGCCCAAAGGGCAATTCTCGTTAATCAAGTACAAGCCTCCGACAGATCGGCGAGCGCTGGACGACGTTTGGGTACTTATAGCTCTGATGGTGCGGTATTAAACCTCCCGCCTCTATTCGAACCTCTCATTTTCATGTTGCTCGGAGTCGAGTTCCTGCCGCCTCAGGTCATCTAGTAAGAGTCTCAACTCGTCCCGCCGCCGTCTCGCATACGCGGCAAGCTCAACATCCGAGTGGTTCTCAAAGTGATCGAGGAGTCTTGCATTTGCTGCCCAAGCGGCTGATCTCGACCCTGACCAACTCCTTGGCACGAAATGACCGATGTAATGCTCCAACACCTCGATCTTGTTTGGAGCGCGCTCCAGCAACGCCAGTGCGGATGGCTTCCACTGTGGCTTGTTGGAGTTGGGAGCCTTACTGAAGGGAACCATCTTCGCCGCGATCAGGGAGAATCGCACGGCGCCTTCTTCGTCGCACCATGCAAACAAAATCGTTTCCGGAATGCGATCAAGTGGCGATCCTAACAAGTCATCATGGTCCAAGAAGTCCCTGAACCCAGTTCGTTCATTCTGTCTTTCGGGAGCAATGATCTTGTTCAATACGACGGTCGGCTGCGCTGCGAAGAGAGCACCAAGTATCCTGTTCTCCTCGATGAATCCGAGACTGTAATTGGCATGCGCCTCTCGGAGACGAGCAAAAAGCATTTCCACCATCGGGATGGCATCTGCAGAGCTCAAGCATGCCTCGATCACCTCCCCTAGTTCATGGGCATCCTGTTCTAGCTGCCGATCAAATTGGCAGGCTTCGATAACGATTTGCCCCGCCGCAATAAGCTCTGGCGATAGCGCCTTCCGATCTCGGCGTTCTAGCACGATGCGCATATGGATAATATCGAAGGCGACATCGAAACCTCCATCGAGTTGCAAAATCATCGGAATCAGTTCGAGCGTTGAAGAATCGTCGAGCTTGTTGTTCCAGCCAAGGCCCCTGTACCGCTCAGCAGGAGCACTTTTCTGGGCCAACGAATCCTTGAGGCGCTGCAATCCGGCCGCTGAGATCGCGACCCGCTTCTGAAAGTATGGGAACCACTCCGCAAGTAGGGGGGCGTCCAGGCTTTCCGTCAGAAGTTCTTCGGTCAGCTCCGCATTTGCCGATTGGAGATTGTAGATGTAACAGGCAAGCAATTCCGGCGAGCGCTGTGTCGGATCGGCTGAGCGAAATGAGGCCACGAGTTTGTCCCACAGGGCTCGTTGGTCGGTCGCCGCATCGACAAGCCCTTTGGCCAGCGGTCCCAGCGTCATGCCGGTGCCGCAGGCAGTCAGCTCGTCCATCAGCCCGTCGAGAACAGCGCCTTCAGCAGTCAGAGTCCTTCCAAGTTCGATCAGCTGTTGCTGGTGCCGCTCGTGCTGTGCCTCGTAATCGTGGAGGTCAATGTGGTCATACGCATCCCGCGCGCTGCGCAGCACCTTCGCACGCACCTGTTCTACCAGAGTTTGTGGCGACAGTGTCGCCTCGATCCTCGTGAGTTTGGAGTCTTCCTCGGCAGGCAGCGGTTCCTCGCGCCAACGTCGGATTGAACGTATGCCGGTCCAACCTTCTGGCCAGAATCGCCTCGCCTGGAACTCGCGGCAAATTGCTTCAACCTCATCCTGCAGTTCGGCTTCCATCCACAGGCTGTGGAGGTGTGTTCCCAAAATCGTACGAACGCGGTAAGAACTCGCGTCGTTGCGGACGTCATGGGACGCGCAGAGTGCGAGAACCGACTGGAACCAGTGCACCACGTCTTGCCGGCATTTCGGGTGCCACCCGTAGTCCCGTGAACGTCCACCGAACTCGAAACGATGAAACGACGAGAAACCCGACGTTTGCAGCATCGCCTCCAGGGACTTGAATCCGAGCTCCCGCCTCACCTCACTGGTCGACTTTAATAAGCCATCGACGATTCGGCAACGTTGCTCGATGGTGGCATGCGTCCCGGAAAGAAGCGGGTGGAAGAGCGACGGGAAGCTGTTTCTCACCTGGTTCGCATAGCATCCTGGCTCCTCGAACTCGATGAGATCGAGGATGAGCGCGACGCAGCGGTCAAAGAGCTCAGCTTCAAAAGCAAGAGACAGTAGTAGCGTGCGAAAATCTTTGCCTGCGAGAATCTTTCCTGTTTGGCGAGTCCTCAGCATCGCGCGTTCAATCGCGTCGATGACCCCTGTTGGATCAACAGGAGCGACATTATTTAACATCGCCCTTCCGGTCTCATCGAGTTCTTCGACATGCCCGAGCAGCCCGTCGTCTTCAAGCCAACGCTTGACGATGCTCTGAGCTGTTGGTGAGGTGTGGAGGTATCCCAAACGGCGCGAGATGGTCTTCAGAAGACGCGCGGAGGGACTGCCGACGAGCTGGTCGAAGTCTTGGGAAGAGATGTTTTCCAAAGCCATAGCTGCAAGACGATTGGCAATCGCATGCGGGAGTAACGCCCTCCAAACCCCTCTCTGCTGCACGAGGTCTCTTCGCTTCAGCTCCGCGACATCGGCGTAGAGAGTGCGAGCGTCCTTGCCAACCACTGCGGCCAGCTTCGAGAGTTCCGCTTCGTCTCCCGCGCCAAGATCTTCTCCCTGGAAGGAGTACGCAAGGGAACACGCCTGCGCGGAAAGCAGGAGAGAACTGCTGGATTCGTGGCGCTGGCGAAAGAGCCTCTCGAACAATTCGGCGTCCTTCAACGACGCAACGGACTCATCTATATCGACCGTATGAGCTAGGGCGAGAGCGACTCGCGCATTACCACTCGCAAACGTCGCGATCGATCTGGCGTTCACTTGAGACAGCCCTGTCACCCGACGCTGGAGCAGTTTTTCAATCAGATCGTCCGAGGATGGTTGAAGCTCGTAGACATCCGTGCCCTCCGGCTGGTCTTCGCGCACATCATATTCAACCGTGAGCAAACTCACGCGGCTCTCGGTTTGCGTGCAGACTTCAGCGAGCCTGCGATGAAGCTCGGGAGTGCAGTTGTCGACGATCAAGACCTGATGACGGTGTTGAGCTACGAGTTCGGTAATGACGGCAATGGGCTGCGGACTCGGGTTGTCCGAGAGATTCGTATAGATGGCCAGGTCTGGAGCCAGAGCGAACTGTCCGACTCGATCATCGAAGAGAGCTTGCACCAAGCGCGTCTTGCCCACTCCGGACAGGCCGACTAAGCGAACAACACCTCGTTCTGTTGCAAGTGTTCTCCGAAGCCGCTCCATTCCCTGGACGATAGATTCCCCTTCGCCTTTGGAGGCCGGGCCTTGGATACGGAGTGATTCGTCGGTAAGGTACGTGCCGGCCAGACCTTCGTGCGAAGCTGCCCAGTCATCGTAGGGGCGCCATCCTGAAATAGGCCGACCGATCCGCCCGCGGACCCAAGCGACGATACTAGGGTGATCCCGTACCCAAGTCGCGAGTCGATCGCGGTCGTAGAAGTCCAGGTGCAGATCCTCGCAGTTGGCAATGCCTGCCACGGCATCGTGCATTGCGCGCCTGCGGTCGGCGAGGGCGGAGTCCGAGACCGAGCCCCTAGAACTGACGATGATGTAGGTGCCACTCTCGGTCGCGAGCTCCAGAATTGACGGCCGGAGTGTTCCTTCTGGCGCCATCTCCGCGAGAATCTTCCCGCGAGCCATGTCTTCCGCTTTGACTTGATACACAGTATTTGGGCGCACAAATGCCGCTCTGAGCGGAGCTGATTCACCTAGGGTGACACGGACGTCTACACCGCCATCGACGGCATTTTGATTGCCTCCCCAAGTCGCGCATAACGGAGACAGTCCAAGGCGGCTCAGCTCCGCCTCACAGAGACGCCCGACAAGAGTCCTTAGGTCTTCATCAGAAAGAAACGAAATATCTTGCCCGGTAACGTCGAACATAGCTCACTCCAATGATACGAGTGGCCCAAGTATATCTGCTTCTGTTGATCCTCCGATCTGCCCTTGCAAACGCCGATGTGGCCGGGAGGAAACTGCGAGACGCTCAGCGGGGGCACGCTCAATCCCCCCGACCACCATCGATAAAACATAGCTTAAACGGTATAATTTATCCTATTTTTGATTTTATAGACAATAATCGGTAATATATTTCCTATATGAGCGACTTATCGTTCCAGACGCCCGCACAGCTACAGGCTCTCCTCGGAGAGCAGATCCAACGGCTGCGCCTGTCGCAGAATCTGGATCAGCGGACGACCGCGGAGAAAGCCGGAATCTCAGAAAAGTCATTGCGGAATCTGGAGGCTGGACGCGGCTCGACGGTGGAGACCCTGATTCGAACGCTGAAAGCATTGGACTCCCTGGAAGCCCTCAAGACCTTGGCCCCCACGCCAGCCGTCAACCCGCTTGAGATTCTTCGCAGCGCTAAGACGCGCCAACGGGCAAGCCGGCCACGCGCGGGCGGGAAGAGCCAGTCATGAAGCCGACACATGTCATTGAAGTTCGGATCTGGGGGCAGCGGGTAGGCGCTTTGGCCGTCGATCCGCAACTCGGCTGCTATGCCTTCGCCTTCACGCCGGAGTGGAAACGTACTGGTGTCGATTTGGCTCCGCTCACGATGCCCGTCGATGACACGCGACCGGTCTTTATCTTTCCGAACCTTCCAGAAGCAACCTTTTATCGGCTTCCAGCAATGCTGGCCGATGCGCTCCCCGACGATTTCGGTAACGCGCTGATCGACGCATGGATGGCCATGCACGGCGTTGAAAAAAGCTCCGTGACGGTTCTGGACCGCCTGGCCTATATGGGCAAGCGCGGCATGGGCGCACTGGAGTTCCAGCCAGCACGCGGCTCACATCGCGAAAGCGCAACGCCCATCGCCATGAAATCGCTGGTAGAGGAGGCGCGCAGGCTTGTGCAAGGCAGCCTCTCCGCGGATCGCGAAGCGCAGGCGGCATTGGCCAACATCATCAAAGTTGGCACGTCGGCGGGCGGAGCCCGCGCCAAAGCGGTTATCGCATGGAATCCGGTGACTGATGAAGTACGCAGCGGGCAGTTTGAAGCAGCCCCCGGCTTTGAGCACTGGCTGCTGAAGTTCGACGGCGTAGGCCGCGATATGGAGTTGGGCACCGGCGCCGATTATGGCCGGATCGAATACGCATACTCCCAGATGGCGCAGGCTGCGGGCATTTCGATCTCTCCCTGCCGCCTGCTGGAAGAAAACCATCGTGCACACTTTATGACCAAGCGTTTCGACCGCGAGGTCGTCGATGGCGTGACACGGAAGCACCATTTGCAGACGCTTTGCGCGATGCAACAGCTCGATTTCAAACAGCGGGCGACACATGCCTATGCGCAGCTTTTCATGGTGATTGCCAAGTTGCGCTTGGGAGACGAGGCCATCAGCCAGGCCTTCAGGCGCATGGCGTTCAACGTCATGGCCCGCAACTGCGACGACCACACGAAGAACATTTCCTTCCGCCTCAAGCAGGGCGGGCAATGGGAACTGGCCCCGGCCTACGATGTGACCTACGCCTACAACCCCAAGGGTGAATGGACCTATCAGCATCTGATGAGCGTGAATGGCCGGTTCCGCGATATTGGCCGTGAGGACTTGCTCGAAGAAGCCGACCGCTTTGGTGTGCGGCGACCGCAATCCCTGCTGGCCGACGTGCGCGCAGCTCTGAACTGTTGGCCAACCTTCGCCAAGGATGCCGGCCTCGGGGTGTCCGCGCAGGATCGCATCGCAGCGGACTTTGTGCATCTTGTCTAGCGCCCGGCCAGACACAACTGCAATTTGCGTACGCGGCTATGCAAACACGCAGTGAGAATCATCGGCACAAAACGCGGCCCTGCCGTGCCAGACATCATATTGCAAGCCGGTTTGCTACCGCTCTTCACATCGAACATTGGTCGCAGCAACCGCTTTCATCTCTCTCGCAACCGTGTCGAAACCTGTAAGAGTGCTCGACAACACTACGTCACCTCTTAGGGTGTTGTTCATTTTTTTCACCGCCACCATTACGTTTAAGATATTCTTCCAAGTTTTTGAAGCTATCACTGGATGTACCATGCAATCAACCCCACAATCTTTCGTAAGGTATTCGTGCTGTCGTTTGAAACTACTCGCACGTTTCATTCATCGGCGGCAATCAAATTCGCAACACATGAGGACTTTGTGCGGAAACAAATTGCAGAGTGTTGAAAAGCAAAATCGGATGAAGAATAGAAACGGAATGGATTGAGACAGTGATGTGGAAGGAAGTAGTACTGAATTTGATTGGAAAGTGTAACGGCGCAGAAACAAAACCGCGATGAAACACACAGGTCAGTGAGATGCCCGTGATGTGCCAGTGTTGTAAAGCAAAATCGAGTAAGAACGGAAGCAGGAAGAATTGAAACGGTTATGTGAAAAGGAAGTAGTTCTGCATTTGAATGGAAAGTGTCAAGTTATGAAATCTTCTTTGGAGGTGTTTAGTGAATCCACATGCAGCCTGTTTTGTGACAGCGAGTTCTTCTTGGAAGCCGGAATTGATGACGCTTCCGGCCTTCCAGAATCTGCTGGCAAAAGTGGAGACGAACTACTATCGCAACCGTCCACGCGAGGCGGAGAAAATGGCGCGTCAGGGAACGCTGCCAGCGTTCTTGCAGGAACAGGCAGCCCAGGCGTGGGAGATTATGGCTCAGGCGCGCTCGACAGGCGCCCCAATGTTTGAGGCCGAAGAATTGATTGCCGATCTGATCTATCCGCCGCTCAAATCGCAGGAGTAGCCGCCGGACGGCGGCAAGAGAGGATTATCCTCTCGCCAGCACGTCCTCCAGAGTCGTCGCCACCCGGAATTGCGCCGGGTTCACGCCAACAGCAAGCGCCTCAAAGTGCGCTTTCCCACAGGCCATTTTCGCGGTTTCTCTGTCACGCAAGTCGTCTTTGTACAGGCTGGGCTTGGTTTCGACGACCAGATAAAGCCGCTCCGCCCCATCCTTTTCTACCAGCACTGCCCAGTCCGGGTTGTATGTCCCCAGGGGAGTTGGCACTTTGAACCAGTCGGGCAACTTGGCGTACACCTTGACCGCCTCATTCTTTTCGAGTTGCTCGGCAAAGGTGCGCTCCACACCGGCCGAGTCGTAGACCACCTGCTCATAGACCGACTTTCGGGCTTCCAGCATATTCTTCAGGTAGCCGGTCAATTCCTCTGACTCGAAAAGTTCCTGCGCATAAAAAGCGTCTTCGCCGATGCGCTGGTAGCGTATTCCATCCACAATCGCCAGCCGCTTGGTACGGTTGATTGCTTCCGTCGCCAGTTCGATGAACTGCTGGGGGTTCAATTTGAAGTCCTCAAGACGCCGGCTTCCGACAAGAATGCGCGCCAGGCTGCGGCGGGTCAGCTGTGTTTTGTCCTGTAGATCGGTGAGGAGATCGGGCAGTTCAATGTCCGTTTCTTCCAGTATGACCGGTGCCGACGTGGTTGTTTCCTCAGCCAGAACACCGCCGCGACCGATGGCCAAATCGGCCTTCCGTATCTGCACGCGAGTCTTGGTGACTTGTGGCCCCTTGCGCAGAGCGTCGGCGCAATCGGAAATCAACTTCTCATTGTCGAATTGAACCCGGTACGTGGTCTTGTGCTTGATCCGCTCCCACAGAGCCAGAAACTCCTCGCTTTGGAGAACGGCCTGTCGCGTCCGAACTGTCCGGCGCTCATCGGCATTCTTGATGTCCAGCTTGCCGGCCAATTTGCGCAGGATTTCGGTCACCTGTGGGAGTTGCCCCCGGAATTCCTCGGGCAACTCGACCGTTTTTTCCTTGAGCGCCTTCCGCAACTGGTCCTGCACCTTGCCCCTGGAATCGACGTAGCCGGCGTTTTTCAGATGCGACCAGATAGCCTCGGACTGGCTCACGCCCAGGGCAATTGTCTGTCCGGCGGCATCGATCACCGGGATCGACGCAAACTGATGCTTTTCGACCACGCCAAAATGGATGCCGGTGTCCTGCTCGATCTCCCGTTGCAGATTCTCGGCGAACTGCTCGTATCCCTCCATGGCGATGACCGTCAGGGTATTAATGTCGAAGCCGCGCAGCCGCTCACCCTGCTGGTTCACGCAAAGCCGCAGTCCGCGGCCAATCGTCTGGCGGCGCTCGCGTTCCGTCCCAATGTCGCGCAGCGCACAAATCTGGAAGACGTTCGGGTTGTCCCAGCCTTCGCGCAGCGCGGAGTGCGAGAAGATGAACTTCAGCTTGCTCTCAAAACTGAGCAGCTTTTCCTTGTCGCGCATGATCAGGTTGTAGGCGCGTTCGGCATTTTCGCGGCTCGATTGGTTATTCTCGGCGGTATCCGTCCAGCCTCCCTTTTTGTCGATCGAAAAATAGCCGTCATGGACCTCGACCGCATCGGCCGACAAATCCACCTCCTTAAATAAGGTCCGGTATTTCGGCATGGCGGAGGCCTTGCGGTATTCATCCTCGAACATCAACGCCAGCTTGCCTTTCACCTGGCCGCTGCCGTCGTAGCGCCGGTAGTGCTCGACGGTGTCAATGAAGAACAAGCTGAGCACCTTGATGCCCTGCGGACGCAGGCGCAATTCCTTGTTCAGGTGCTCTTCGATGGTGCGGCGGATCATCAGGCGCTTCAGCGCGTCGCCGTCCACATCGCCAATCGACTCGCCCACGCGCAGCGGCTGCTCCTGATTGCTCAGTTCCAGGAACTCCTCGCCTGCCTTGCAGCCGATGTTCAAGACCAGGCAGTCGGCATAGACCTCGCGCCCGGTCACCTGCTGCAAGTCGTCTCCGGGGCCGATATTAACCACCTCGCGCTGCGCGCCGGTCACCCGCTGTACGTCCAATTCCACCTTGGCGGTAAACTTGCCGCGTTTGTTGGCGGTCGCAAGCAGCTTCACGTAGGCTTTGTTGTGGCCGCCCTCCACTTCCAGCGAAGCCACCTCGATTTGCTTCACCAGCTTGCGTTCATAGGCGTCCACCGCGTCCAGCCGGTAGACCATGTGGTGTTTGTCGACGTGCGTTGCAGAAAAGCGCAGGGTGCATAGCGGCAACATCGCGTCCAGAGCTTGCTTGCCTTGGCCTAGCAGGCCGCCGTCCACGCTTTGCGGCTCATCCACAATCAGGATCGGCCGCGTGGCTCGGATCAGGTCGATGGGCTTTTCGCCGCCGGTCTTCTCCGTTTCCTTATATAGGTTGTTCACGTCCTTCTTGTTGATGGCGCCGACCGTCACCACCATGATCTGGATCTGCGGGCTGGTCGCAAAGTTGCGCACCTGCCCCAGTTTGCCGGAATCGTAGAGAAAATACTCAAAGGGCGTATTGGCGTAGAGCGCGCGGAAGTGCTCTTCGGTGATCTGGAGCGTTTTGTATACGCCCTCCTTGATGGCCACCGACGGCACCACGATCACGAACTTGGTGAACCCATACCGCCGGTTCAACTCGAAGATCGTCCGCAAGTAGACGTAGGTCTTTCCCGTGCCGGTTTCCATTTCAATGGTGAAATCGCCCGAGGCCAGCCCCGAAGAAGGCGCCAGTCCGTTGCGCAACTGGATGGCCTTCAAGTTGGCCAGCACCTCATCGTCCAGCAATTCCAGCCGATTGCCGATGCCCAGTTCGCTTTGCGCAAAGGCCAACGCAGCCTGCGCGCCCAGCGCATCGCGGGTCACCGTGAATTCCGTGCGGCAGATCTCCTGGCCGCGAAAGAGGTCGCAGACGGCTTCAATGGCGGCGTGCTGATAATCGAGGTCGGGCTCAAAGTGCAGTTTCATGATGGTCTGTTTTCTCCGGCCTTGAGGTCAGGTTTGCGGCGCAGGTTTGAGGACTGGTGGCGGATTTCAATCTGCTCCCGGCCAAGCTCTATGCGTAGCTCTTCTTCTGTGGGCAGATAGAGCATGTACTTCGAGGCGAACATCTGCTGGTTCTCATGCAAAATCGAGTACCGCGCCACCACCTCGTCCTTTTCCGCGCACAGAATCAGGCCCACAGTGGGGTTGTCGTCCGCGCAGCGCTTCAAATCATCGAAGATGCGTAGATACATATCCATCTGGCCAACGTCCTGATGCTCCAGCCGACCCATTTTCAGGTCGATCAGCACAAAGCATTTCAGCAGGTAGTTGTAGAAGACCATATCGATGAAGTAGTTCTGCGACTCTGCGGCAACCCGGTACTGACGGGCAACAAAGGCGAATCCCTTGCCAAGTTCCAGAAGAAAAGGTTGCAGATTGCCGATGATCGCCGCTTCCAGGTCCGTTTCGCGCAGCTGCTCGCGGTCCGGCAGGTCCAGGAAGTCCAGGACATAGGGGTGCTTGATGATATCGATGGGCTGACTGACCGTCTGCCCTTCATCGGCCAGGGCCAGCACGCCTTCCTTGTCGTTGCTCTTCAGCAGGCGGGCAAAGAGGCAAGTGTGAATCTGCCGTTCCAGGACTCTGACGCTCCAGCCGCATTTTTCCGCTTCGATCTCATAAAATTGTCTCTCGGCGCGATTCTCCACTTTGGAAAGCGTGACATAGTGAGACCAGCTCAGGTTGGGGAAGAAACCATGCCGTTCATTCTTCGTATCCAGAGCCGTCTGCATTTCTGCTACGACTCCCTCCTGAAAAATCCGATTGAATTCGGCAGACAGCGTCTGCCGAATTGGCGATCTATCTATAAACGCCTGATAAAAAAGGCGAAAGTTTCGGAGATTGCGGAGGGAAAACCCCTCCCCGTAGCGATCTGTGAGATTCTTGGCGAGCCCTTCCAGCAGGTTCTGCCCATACTCGGCCCGCTCCTCGCCGCCCTGCACAGCCTCGATGATCTCGCGCCCGATCAGCCAGTAGGCGATCACCATATTACTGTTGACCGCGCGCACCACGTTGCCGCGGGCCTGCTCCAGGATCGAGACCACCCGATCCATCAGGTTCCCTGGATCAACGCGAATCCCATCCATTACCACTGGGCTAAGCTGCTGCACGTCTCTCGCCTTTTTCATCGCCAAACCTACCTGCTCCTGTTTTGCGGCTTAATTCATCACTCACTGAGGGATGAATCCTATCTCTGCGTGCGGCCAGGATCTGAATTATTTCCTTTTTGGAAACAATTGCTGGATATTTACCTGCAATCGATTCCCGGAAAACGAACTATCCGGAATTTCCGGATAGTTGCCCTTCGCGCTTACAGGCTGCGCACATTCTTCAGCTCGTTTTGCTGAAGGATGGCGGTCAGGTTGGTCTTGGCAATGTCGTCGGCAAAGGCGCTGTCGCGGAAGACAAGGGTGGTTTCGCTGGCCGGAGCCAGTTCCTTGCGCCATGCAACAATGCCCAGCGCTAGCGGTTCCACTGCGGAGGCGGCAATCTCCGTGGCCAGGCAGGCCAGCAGCACGCCGCCGCCGATGCTGTGCACCGTCTTGCCGGCAATCGTCCGCTCGACGATGGGCACGGTCAGGTCCAGCCCCAGCTTCAGCAGCAACTCGAACAATATGTCCTGCTCGGTGCGGTCCAGCTTGAGGTGCTCGATGGACTGCTGCACCGCTCCCTCCAGATCGTCGCGCTCCGGCTCCCAGGCGCGGATATTGCTGGAGTCCAGCTTGAAGACGCGGAAGCCAAGATCGCCCGCGAACATCGGGTTCTCTTCGCGGATTTTTCCACCAGCACGGCGAAGGCGCTCTTTCGTAATGTCGGCAATGGTCGGATATGTCCCGTCCACAGTTGGCTCTGGGAGTTGAACAAGAACATAATGGAGATCTTGTGACTCAGCAACAGCTTTCTCTGCGAGAGCATGACCTGTTGTTCCGCTTCCAGCAAAAAAGTCGAGAACAATGTCTCCGCTAGAAAGTCCGGCAACATCCGCAATTCTCCTAAGGAGACGAACAGGCTTTGGCGAGTCAAATACTTGGCTGCCATCGAAGAGCGATTTAAGTTCGCCCGTTGCCTCCTGTGTGTGGCCCGCGTCGTCATAGCTCCAAACCGACCGTGGTACTACATTATCCATATCTGAAAGAAACAGCTTTATTCTTGGAGAAGAGGCCGTGCCGTCGGCTCCCCAGTATAGACGCCCTTCCTCTATATTCTTTTTCGTGACGTCGGGTCCGTATTTCCACACGGCAGTTTCTTTCGGCCAAACCTCTTCGCCGGTGTTGGGGTTCGTAATTAAATAATAAAGATTCGGACGTTCGTCTTTACTCTTATTGCATGTGTAGGTTGCGGAGTTCCAAAGACCACGTGTGTCATTGTCTGGATTCTTATAATATTCCAATTGCTCCGAATTTCTCTGGAGACGCTGCGGCCTCCAAATGTCCTTGTTCTTTGCGTATACGAGAATAAGATCATGATCGCTACTAAACCATTTAGCATCGTTTGCAGGTGAGACACGTTTCTCCCAAACAACGTTGACGATGCAATTCTCCTCTCCATACACTTCATTCAATAGAGCCGCAAGATTGGAAGCTTCACCTCCATCTATAGCAACAAATATCACCCCATCATCTTTCAGCAGATTCCTCGCCAGTTTCAGCCGTGGGTACATCATGTTCAGCCAGTCGGTGTGGAAGCGGCCGGAGGCTTCGGTATTCGAGCTGATCTTGCGGCCGTCGCTGTCGATCTGGCCGGTGAGCTGGAGATAGTTGCTGATGTTGTCGCGAAAGTCGTCGGGGTACACGAAGTCCTTGCCGGTGTTGTAGGGCGGATCAATATAGATAAGCTTCACCTTGCCGGCGTAGCTCTTCTGGAGCAGCTTGAGCACCTCCAGGTTGTCGCCCTCGATCATCAGATTTTGGGTCGTATCCCAATCCACGCTCTCTTCCGGGCAGGGGCGCAGCGTGCCGGTGGAGGGCGTGAGCGCGAGCTGGCGGGCGCGGCGCTTGCCGTGCCAGTT
>Ga0181529_10000775_pt1 | contig 45124 bp, 29 predicted proteins | sample PEATcosm2014_Bin_36_FD_119763 | JGI IMG/M metagenome (GOLD analysis project Ga0181529, IMG submission 119763) | Peatland microbial communities from MTU Mesocosm Facility, Houghton, MI, USA - PEATcosm2014_Bin10_30_metaG | ecosystem: Environmental > Terrestrial > Soil > Wetlands > Peat | place... | reverse complement strand
GGCCCCGAGGCCATGATCAGCTACGAGGCTGCGCCGGGCGCGAAGGTGGTGGTGAAGGGCGCGGCGGTGGTGAAGGACTGGAAGCCCAGCGAGGGCTGGATTTTTGGCATGGACCCGGAGACGCACCAACTGGTGAAGGCCTGGGAACTCCGTCTGGATCCGGCGCTCTTCCCCAACGGCTACAACCCCTTCGAAGTGGACAACGTGCTCGGCAATCACATGTGGCTCCGATATGCCCAGGACAATATGGCGACCTACTTCAGGCGGCGCGGGATGGTGTTTGTGGACGGCAAGCCGCTGGAGCCGGTGGAAACCTCGATGGAGCTGGCCGGGCCATCGCCGCGGTCGATGAACTACTTCACCGATATTCACTGGAAGCCGCTGTTCAAGGAGTTCTCGCCGGAAGCCGGCAAGGTGTGGATCGAAACCAACGGCATGACCCTGCACATTCGCCTGGCCAATGACGACGATCCCGCCAAGCACGTTATTGAGATCACCACCCAGGAGCAGATTTTTTCTCCGGCGCAGCGCTACCAGTCGTATATCCGCGTGAAGGGCCTGACCTTCCAATATGCGGGCAACGGTTTTCCGGTGCCGCAGCGCGGCATGGTCTCCACCAACCGCGGCAATCACTTCATCTTTGAAGACAACACCTTCGAGTGGGCCAACAGTGTCGGTCTCGACATTGGCAACGAGGACTGGGGCGCTTCGCGTCCGCCGCAGCCGGTGGGCTTCGACGTGGTCCGCGGCAACACCTTCCGCTACTGCGGCATCGAGGGGCTGGGCGGAACAGGCGGCCCGCAATCGACGCTGGTCGAGAAGAATCTCTTCGAGTGGATCGGCTGGCAGGACGCGGCCATGATGTCGGAGTCGGGCGGGACCAAAATGCATACCGCGCGAAATCTTCTCTTCCGCAACAACGTGGTTCGGCATATCCGGCACGGGAACGGCATCTGGCTGGATATCGGTAACGCCAACGACCGCCTTACAGGCAACGTATTCGCCGACATTCCGGGCGATGTGAATCCCCATGCCATTCACATTGAAGGCAGCGACGAGTTGAACGAGATCGACAACAACATCTTCGATCGCCTGACCGGCGGCATTCTCATCCGCGACACCAACAATGTGATCGTTGCCTACAATCTGTTTCTCGATTGCACCGAGGTGTGCGTGGATACGGTCTCCGGCATCAACGGGCCCAGGCCGGTCGGCGGTCACACCAACGATGTGCACAATCTGATGGTGCACGATAACGTGTTCTTCAAGATTGGCCGCTCGGCCATCGAGTTCACCAACGCGCGCAACGAGGCCGACGGCAACTTGTATCCGGCGTCGGCCTCGCCGTTTGGGGGCGTTCCGTATCTGCGCGTGAAGTTTCCCGAGCCCGCGGAATGGCACAACCTGCAATCGTGGCGCGAAGAGCATGGTTGGGACATGAACGGAGCTGAGGCGGCAATTACAGCGGCGATGGACCCGGACAAGCTGGAGCTGAGGCTTTCGGTGAAGGGCGACGTGAAGCGCACTCCAGTCTACAAAGGTATCGACACGGACTTCTTCGGCCGCCCGGTGAGCGGCGACAGAATGCCGGGTCCATTCGCGGATCTTGCGACGGAGTCCGGAACGCGAAGCATCGATCCGCGCTGAGAGCTTCGAGGCAAGCGCCGCAATGCCCACGATCTATCGACCGCTCAAGGCGAGAAAGAAGGTCTCTTATGATTCGTTTCAAGCTTCTGCTTCTGTTCGTCGCAGCCATGTGCATTGCCGGTGTTGCCAGGGCGCAGACGGCTGATCCGTGTGCGGATCTTGGCCATCTCAAAATTGATGGCGTCGAGATTACAAAGACCGCCATGGTTCCGGCTGGCACAACGATTCCGTCCGCGTATCCCGGCGCTCCGGCCATCGGTCCATTGCCTGCGCACTGCCGCGTGGATGGCGTGATCAACCGGCGCAAGGGCGCGGACGGCGAGGAGTTCGGTATCGGTTTCGCGCTGGCCCTTCCTGAAGCGGCGGCATGGAACGGGGACTTCATGATGCAGGGCGGCGGAGGCGGCAACGGCGTTGTCTCCTACCCGTTGGGAGCGTCTTTTTCCGGCGACAAGCCTGCTCTTGCCCGCGGGTTCGCGGTGGCTAGCACCGATACGGGACACAAGGCGAAGGCAGGACCGTTCGATTTCTCGTTTATGCGCGATCAGCAGGCGTATCTCGATTTCGCATTTCTCGCCAATGCCGAGGTGGCGGGGGTAGCAAAACAGATCGTCGGGCAGTACTACGCGAAAGCCGCTGCGTACTCCTACTTTGTCGGCTGCTCGACGGGCGGGCGCGAAGGCATGATCCTGTCGCAGCGCTATCCCACGGTATTCAATGGCATCGTCTCCGGCGATCCGGCGATGCGCACCGGCCTCTCCAATCTCGCTATCGGCCAATGGATTCCGGTGGCATACAACCAGGCGGCGCCCAAAGACGCATCGGGGAAACCGCTCATCGACAAGTTCCTCACCGATGGCGATCGCAAGCTCTTCATGGATGCTCTGATCAAGCGTTGCGACGCCAAGGACGGAGTGGCCGACGGGATGATCTCCGATCCGATGGGCTGCGATTTCGATCCCGCCGTGCTGGCCTGCAAGAGCGGCCAGAGCGGCGCCTGCATCGCGCCGGAAAAGGTCGCGGCCATCAAGAAAGCATTTGCGGGACCGAAGAACTCCTACGGAACCCAGGTGTACCCAGGGTTTCTCTACGACACGGGCATCGCGGAGGCCGGTATGGTTCCGGGGTTGCTCGCTCTCGGCACCCGCGGCCTCTTCGGCCCGTATCCGGTCGCGACCGGGATCGACGTAGACAAAGAGGCACTGCACGCCTCCGATCCGCTGGTTGAGCCGGCATCGACCAATCTGTCCACGTTTTCCGGGAGGGGTGGCAAGATCCTCTTCTTCCATGGAGACAGCGACCCCTGGTTCTCGCCGCTCGATACGCTCGGGTATTATCAATCCCTCGCCGCGACCAACGGTGGCGCGGACAAAGTGGCAGAGTGGAGCCGCATGTTCCTTGTGCCGGGAATGCGCCACTGCGGAGGCGGGCCGGCGCTCGACCAGTTCGACATGCTCGGCGCCGTGGTGAATTGGGTTGAGAAAGGGACTGCGCCGGCCTCCGTTATCGCCACGGGAAAGGCATTTCCTGGCCGCAGCCGGCCGCTATGCGCGTATCCCAAACACGCCCAGTACACGGGACAGGGAGACACGAACGACGCTCGCAACTTCAGCTGCCAGTGAAGCCGTAGGTCCCGGCCCCGAGGTACATAGGCTAACGGCAGCCGGCCTCAAAACAGAGGTTCTGACTGAAGAACTTCATCACATGATTCTGAAACCGGTCCGCCACGGCGCTGGTGTGCGTGCCGGGGTAGATTTCAAAACTGTTCGCGATGCCGTATCTGTCAAAGACGTCGTGCAGTTTGCCGGCATCGATGCGCAAACCGTCCTGATCGCCCACGTCCATCGCGATGGCGCGATACTGCTTGAGGTTGCCGATGTACTGATCCACGAAGACCAGGGGCGCATTGGCCGTGAATTTTGCCTGTATCTCCGGCACCGGAACTCCGTCCTTCGTTGGCAGGTCGAGATAGAGCGGCGGATTCTTTGGGTTGGGCGCCCAGGCGGCAGCTGTGGCAAGCTGCGCGGCGCCAAAGCCCGGCAGCAGGGCCGCGGCATCGGCAGGCGATTTTGCCCCGGCAATCTTCTTTTCGTTGGCGATCGCCATCTCTTTCATCTTGTCCGCGGGGCCGAACCCGCCACTGCCCATCGGCGACATGCAGCAGGGACTCATAATGTAAAGCGCGCCGAAGACATCGGAGTGCTTCATTCCGATGCGCGAGGCTCCGTAGCCGCCCATCGAGTGGCCCACCAGGCCGCGGCTGGTGCGCTCGGGGATGGTGCGGTAGTGCGCGTCGATGTAAGCGACCACATCGTGCGCGATGAAACGCTCGAAGTCGCCCGTCGTCGCGGAACTCGAATACATCGAGCCGTTGTAGATCGTCTTCGAGTCGGGCAGGACGACGATCATCTCCTTCGCGCCCTGGGCAAAGGCGCCTTCAATCGTCTGCGGGACATGGATTTCGTGAGACCACTGCTCGGCGCCAATCGAATAGCCGTGCAGCGCATACACAACTGGATACCGCCTCGACTTCTGCTTGGCATAGCTGGGCGGCAGGAAGACGATCGCGTCGCGATCGACCGCGTCGCCTTCCAGATTGCCTTCCAGGGCCATGCCGTGAATCTTGATGTGCTCCACTGAATCGGGCTTTGCGCCTTCGACAACCGGGGGCACAATCGTCTGCACTTGCGCTGCAATCTGGGATACCGGAGCAATGGCCATCCCCAGCGCCATTGCCCAAAACGAACTTGTAAGTTTCATCGCTGTCCTCAATTGATAACTGTTGGCGTTCCATGGGGCCGATTGCCAGCAAGCGGCCCCACCCGCATTACAGCAGCGGATACGAGTAGATGTTGATGCTGAATGGAAGCACGTCAATAGAGTCGGGCATCGCTCCCAGCGTGTGCTCCTCGACGGCTACCTCAGGCGGCTTGCCGAGCGCAACCACAGCATTCAATGAAGAGGGCGCCATCTGCCACAGACGGCCTGCGCTTGCCATCTTGACGCCTTTCACCGCCAGCTTCATGCTTTGCTTTGAATCCGAGGGATTCAGCACGGCAATGGTGAGTGTCTTGCGATCTTCGCTGAGAGCGGCGCTCACATCCAGCGGATAGGTGTCGCTGCCCGGATTCACCGCGGGCTGATCGCCGCCGGCCGGGAAGGTGGGCTTGGGCTGCGGCGAGTCGCCGGAGACCTCGACCGGGATGGTGCCGAAGTGATCGCGGTACATCTTGAAGAGCATTCCTGTCGGATTCAATATCGCTTCGGTGCGGTTCGAACTGATCATCGCAGTCGCAAAGGTGAAGCAGCCCATTTGGAAGATATCCGAATGCCGGAACATTTCATGGAAGGCCCAGGCATAGGCCGGCGCGGTCTTGTAGGAGCCGGGTCCGCCGCCGAAATACGCCCATTCGTCGATGGCAACCGGGACCGGCTTCGTCCGCAGGCTCGGAATCAGTTCAAGATACTTCTGGTAGTGCTCGTATTTGGCGCGGACCTGAACGGCCGGGGCGCGCATCCACTCGATCTGCGACAGCGGCGGGTTGATCGGCACCTTCTTGCCGAGCTTCATGTCCGTGTGCTCCGTGCCGGACGCATAGTAGTGCTCGCTGAGCATGTCGATGTTGTCCAGGTCGTGCGCCAGCATATAGCCGCTCCAGTCGGCCGGCGTCAGATAGTCGGGAACATACTTGCCACTGAGGCGCTTGGATTGATCGGCGCCTTCCATCACGTCGGGCATGGCGCCGCCGGCGATGAGCTTGATCGTCGGGTCCACCTGCTTCATGGCCTTGGCGAAGAGATTGTGTTTGAGCGCAAACTGCTCGGGTGAGATTGCTCCCATCTGGTAGTCGCCCCAGGGCTCGTTGCCCACGCCCCACAACTTCACGTTGTACGGCTTCGGATGCCCATTGGCGGCGCGCCACTTGCCCATCGGCGTGGTGACCGCGCCGTTGGTGTATTCGACGAGTTCGCGCGCTGACCAGGCGTCGCCAAAGCCGGCGTTGACGGTGATATAGGGGTCGACGCCGAGCAGGCGGCAGAGGGTGAGGAACTCGTCGGTGCCCACGTCGTTCGGTTGTACGGCGTGCCAGACCGGATCGAAGATCGGCGGCCGCTTGTCGATGTCCCCGACGCCGTTGCGCCACTCGTAGGAGGAGACGAAGTTGCCGCCGGGGAACCGGTAGACGCCGGAGCGCAGTTGCTTGAGCGCGGCGATTACCTCCGCGCGGAAGCCCTCGATGTTGTCGGCGGGCATCAGCGAGACCGCGCCGATGTGAAACGAGCCCGTCCCGGCGCCGGCGATCTCAATGCGCGCGTCGTCGCTGTCGGCTTTGGCCTCGAATTTGAACGGGAACTTGCGGTAGGCCGGACCAAGTGCAGGAAGCGCCACCGTCTGCCGATCTCCGGCACCCTTACCCCAGATCAATGTGACCTTGACTACGGTCCCGGGCGTGCCGGCCAGCACGACGCGGCCGGTATAGGCTTTTCCCTTGCGCACCACAATGCCCGACTCTCCAATGCCGTGCGGCGTCTTTGCATCGAGCTTCACCAGCGGCGACTGGTCGCCGCTGTAGGGAGCTTTGGTATCCATCGTAACGGCTTGGTCACCGCCAATCGGCGCCCACCAACGCGTGATCGGACGCCGGAAGCGGGGATTGCCGGCCGCGTTGCCAATCGGCTGCGGAGGCTGCGGCGCGGTGGCCGAGACCGGATAGAAGAACTTGCGGTCGGCCAGCAGCTCAGCCCAGACACCGGTGTTGACGATGTCGCCGCCGTGCTCCAGAAACTGGCCGTAGATGTACTTCGAGATCGGGGCGCCGGTCTTCGACGCATCAATCGCGACATTCACCGCGGGCGTCTGCGCCGCGGACACGACAGTGAGAAAAAACGCTGCCAGCAACACTGCCGGCCACTTCAACGCAGATGTCCTTAATGCCGATTGCATGATGGATCGCTCCGAAGTAGAGCCCAGTCCCTTGAATAGGCTGCGCAGGGCTGGGGTTTTGTGCGGCTTGCGGCCTTGCCGCCTTCGGTCTCGAAGGCCGCAGCGCAGTGAGAGTTACTGCTCCAGCGAGAGGACGGTCACCGACCTTGGCTCAACGGTAAGCGTTAGCTTGCCGTCTTTCACGGTTGCGGAGACAGGCTTGGGCACTACGGAGTTGGGCGCGGCAAAGGTGTTCACGCTATCGACGGCCGATGCAGTCAGCGTTTCTCCTTTTGCCGATTTGATCGCGATGCCGGCGATCCCGGCATCGATTGCAAGCGGCTTTTCGGGATCGAGGTTGGTGATTTCGAGCCAGAGCCTGCCCGACGCGTCCTTGGCCGCGAGAGCATCCACGCGCGGCAAAGTGGCGCCGTCCCGATGGAGTGTGCCCGGATCGAAATCGACCGGAATAAAGGTTGCATCCTGGAATGGCACATACATTTTGAAGACGTAATAGGTCGGAGTGAGAACCATCTTCTCCTTGTCCGTGAGGATCATCGCCTGCAGCACGTTGATCATCTGGGCGATGTTCGCCATGCGCACGCGGTCGCCATGGCGCGCGAAGATGTTCAGGTTCAAGGCTGCAAGGATCGCGTCCCGAAGGCTGTTCTGCTGCACCAGGAAGCTGGGATTTGTGCCCGGCAGCGGCGCATGCCATGCGCCCCATTCGTCCACCACCAGCGCGATCTTCTTCTGCGGATCGTATTTGTCCATGACGGCCTCCTGCCTGCGCAGGAACTCATCCATGAAGAGTGTGGACTTGAGCGCCTTGTCGTACTCGTCAATGCCAAAACCTACAGATGGCGTCGAGACTGGCCATCCGTTGGGCGTTGTATACCAGTGCACCGAGAGGCCGTCGATGTTCCAGCTCCAGTCGTGGTTTTTCCAGGCCTTCATGACGGCCTCGGTCCACTCGGTCTCAGGAAAGCCGGGGCCGACGGCAATCTTAAGCATCTGGTTTGCGTTCTTTTGGGCAGGATTGACGTTGTCGACGAAACGGCTGTAAATCTTGAGTTGGCTGACATAGTAGTCCGCCGTCATGTCGCCGCCGCAACTCCAGCTCTCATTGCCGATACCCATGAAGCCGACCCTATAAGGGGCGGGATGCCCATTGGCGGCCCGCTCTTTGGCCAAAGCTGTCGGTGCGGCTGCGGTCATGTACTCCAGCCATTCAGAGGCCTCCTCCGGAGTTCCCGATCCGACGTTGACCGAGACATAAGGCTGGCTGCCGATCTGCTGCATGAAGTCCATGAATTCGTCGGTGCCGAAGCTGTTCGTGTCGACTACGCCACCCCACGCGGAGTTAAGGGTGGCGGGCCGCTTATCTGCCGGCCCGATTCCTTTGCGCCAATGGTACTGGTCGGCAAAGCAGCCCCCCGGCCAGCGGACATTGGGCACCTTCAAAGGCCGAAGGGCATTCACAACGTCATTGCGAATCCCGCGGGTGTTCGGAATCGGGGAATCCTGGCCGACCCATATGCCCTCGTAAAGGCCGTGGCCGAGATTCTCAGCGAACTGGCCGAAGAGATTGCGGTCGATCTTGGTTCCGGGCTTGGATGCGTCGATGGAAAAATGGGCAGTCTCTTGGGCCAGAAGCGGCACCGCAGAAACTAGCAACAGAAGAGAGAAGCGCAGGAAGAAGCGCGCACCGCCGAAATTCATGAGGACTCCCAGGGAGAATGTCGCGCATCGACGCCGAGAAATCTACGTTGGACCTGACGCCAGGCCGCAGCGGGCCAGACGATCGATTCGCGAAAACGTTCTCTGGAAGTAGAACTATACAGAACAGCAAAGACTCCGGGCAAGCCAAATAAATCGCTTTATTGCTATCGATTTTGTCGATTGATTCCAGCCCTGGCGGGAGTTGCCCTGCAATCGGCTGCGACAGCTCCCTCGATCAAATCGCTTCCGGTTCGCGATTCATCCCCAGCAACTCCGCCAGGGCGTTTACCTCGGTGTTGCTGGTGCTCAAGTCTCTGCACACAAGATTCAGCCGGACGTCCCTGGTTTGGCCGGCAGGCAGGGGAAGTTGCACGAAAACGCCGCTGTCGATCTCGGACTGAATGCGGTACTTCGGCAGCCAGCCGAAACAAAGCCCGCTGCGAACAGCCGCGATTGCCGATTCGATTGCCGCCACGGGAAGAACGCGCTGCGCGGGATGGCGCGGCTGTTGCTTCAGGTTTCCCGATGCTCCGCTTTCGATTGTCACCAGCATGTGCTGCATGAGGTCTGAGCGGGAGAGCCTGCGCCGGATGGAAAGCAGCGGATGATCGTTCCGCACCACGGCAATCATTCCTACGGTCAGGATGGGCTTGACGAACATCTCGCGCGACATCAACCCGGTAATGCAAAGTTGAGCGTCGTAGAGCGAGAACTCCGAGTCCGCGGAGAAAAACGTGCCTTGCCGAAGCTTCGGCTTCACATGCGGAAAAACGCGCGAGAAACTCGCCAGAGCGGCAAACAGGCGATCTTCGGGAAAGATGCTGTCCACGGAGAGCCTGATCTCGGTGGCGCCGCCCGAGGCCATCAAGCGGGCGCGTTGCTCGAGCTGATGAAAGCCTGCCAAATGAGGCTCAGCTTCCGCCAGAAGCACCCTGCCCGCCTCCGTCAGCTGCGCTTTCCGTCCCTGGATCTCAAAGAGCTGGACCCCCAGTTGGCCCTGAAGGCGTCCGATGGCATAGCTGATCGTCGATTGAGAGCGGTTCAGCTTCTCGGCGGCAGGCGCAAACCCTCCCAACTGCACCACGGTCTGAAGGATTTCCCAGGAATCGAGCGTCGTGTCCATGTCGCAAGAATACATCGAATAAATCGATGTACTCGCTGAAAAATTGCGACTATTCTTCGGAACTCTCCATCGGGTACCATTCCGCTTGTCGGGAAGGGGCCGTCTCATAGGTTCGGACTCCTTGATCTGGAAAACGATTACTGGCTACGCGTTCGATTCCGATTCGGCTTGGTCTTCCGGCGATCATCCGGTTTTGAGCCTGGCGAAGACGGGATTCGGGATGGAGATGGATCGATGAAGAGAATTGGAATCGCAGTGCTTTTGCTGTCGAGCTTCTGCTTTGCACAGAGCCCCGCCGGGTTTGAGCCCGCTTCCACCAACGTTTGGGGCGCGGCTTATCCCCGCGTCGACGCCAGCGGCAAGGCAGAATTCCGGATCAAGGCGCCCGATGCGACGACGGTGAAGCTCAATTTCTGGAGCAACCCGAAGATGGACATGGTGAAACAGCCCAATGGATTCTGGACTGCCACCACTCCGCCGCTTGTTCCCGGATTCCATTACTACACGCTCATCGTCGACGGAGTGGAAGTCAGCGATCCCGGAAGCCATTCCTTCTTCGGAGGGGGCAAGGACGCGAGTGGGATCGAAATCCCCGAACCGGGGTCAACGTACTATCTGCCCCAGGACGTTCCGCACGGAGCCGTCCGCGAGGTTTGGTATTTCTCAAAGGTCACCGGAAGCTGGAGGCACGCCCTCGTCTACACTCCGCCCAAGTACGATTCTCAACCCGGCGTCCGCTTTCCGGTGCTCTATCTTCAGCACGGCGGCGGCGAAGACGAGACTGGCTGGATCAAGCAGGGCCACGCAAACTTCATCCTGGACAACCTGATCGCGGACAAGAGTTCGAAGCCGATGATCGTCGTCATGGCCTACGGCTATGCAAGGCGCGCGGGCTACACCGATCCCGACTTGACCGGGAAACCCTTCGGCTCGCCGGAGATGATGAAGGCGATGCAGGAGATGTCAGCCGCCTTTGAAGACGATATGACGCAGGTTCTCATCCCCTATATCGATGCGAACTTCAGAACCGTCGCGGATCGGGACCATCGCGCCATGGCGGGGCTTTCAATGGGAGGGATGCAGACCTTCCAGGTCACATTCGACCATCTCGATCTGTTTTCTTACATCGGAGGATTCAGCGGAGCGGGTGGAATGTCGATGATGCGTAGCGAGCAGAAACCCGACATGAAGACGGCCTTCAACGGCGCGCTCGCAGATCCTGCCGCCTTTGCCAAACGCGTGCACCTGCTTTGGATCGGCGTTGGCACCGACGAACCTGCGATGATGCACGCGGGGATTGTGAAACTGCACGACTCGCTCAAAGAAGCGCAAATCAAACACGTCTTCTACGAATCGCCGGGCACCTCGCATGAATGGCAGACATGGCGCCGGGATCTGAAGGATTTCGCGCCACGGCTCTTCCAGTAAGGATTCTTCACAAGACCGAAGGCTTGAAGACGCTACTCAAGCCTCGTCTTTTTGGCAATAGGGCACGTCTTCAGGGAAGAGGCTTGAACGCATGATTTCCAGATTCACATTTGCTTGGATTGCAGCGTCCTTTCTGCTGGTTGCACCTTCGAGCATTGCGCACGGCCAGGGCGCGGCTGCGCCCTCCAAGCCGCTTCCGTTTGTCAGCCCGATCTTCGGCGACAACATGGTTCTGCAGCGCGACAAGACGAATACAATTTGGGGCTGGTCGGAGCCAGGCGACCGGGTAGAGATAAAGATTGGAGAGCAGACAGCGTCTTCTGTTGCCGGCGCCGACCGCCGCTGGCAAGTGAAGATTCAGCCGCCTCCCGCGGGCGGACCGTACATCGTCAAGATCGCCGGCCGCCAGAGCGTGGAGTTGCACAACGTCCTGGTGGGCGATGTGTGGCTGTGCGGCGGGCAGTCCAATATGCAGTTTTCACTGCGCGGTGTGCGCAACGGGGCGGACGAGGTGAAAGCCGCCAATTATCCTGAGATCCGTTTCTTTTCCGTTGCTCCACACACCGCCTATCACCACGTCGATGGTGTGGAAGGAACTTGGAAAGCGGTCTCGCCCGAGACGGCAGAGGGGGTTTCGGCGGCGGCATACTATTTTGCGCGCAAGGTCCAGCATGAGATCCATGTTCCCATCGGCCTGGTCGTGGATGCTTTGGGCGGAACGCCCGCGGAGGCGTGGACGAGCGCAGCGGCTCTTCGCCCTCTTCATGACTTCGATACTCCGTTGGCCGAACTCCAGAGGCTGGCCGCAGAGGGCGCGCCTGAATACGGCAACTATGTGATGCATTGGTACGACCGGTACGACGTCGGCCTCAAAGCCAACTGGGCTGCTCCTGAAATGGACGATTCAGGCTGGAAGACTGTCGACATCCCCGGCGGGTTCAAAGAGCTTGGCGTGCCTGAGACGCCGGCTCTGGCCTGGTTCCGGAGGGAGATTGTCCTGCCAGACCCGCTACCCGCGGGGATGCCCTTGCTGTTCCTCGGCTCGATCGAGCGGATGGATTCGGTGTGCATCAACGGCAAGCTGGCTGGAGGCAGCGCATGGGTGGAGAACCCGCGCGTTTATCCCCTGTTTGGCGAAGTGCTCAAGCCGGGAAAGAACGTCATCGCGATTCGCGTGCTGAAGACCAAGCCGGACGGCGGATTCCTTGGCAAGCCCGAAGAACTCCACTTGATGCTGGGCGACAAATCGATCGTTCCACTGGCAGGGAAGTGGAAGGGCCAACTCAGCGTGGATGCCCGTCCTCCGCAGCCCTTGCCCATCGCCTACGAGAATTGGCCGGTGATGCCAACCGTTCTGTACGAAGGGATGCTGGCCCCCATCGCCCCGCTTTCGATCACCGGCGCGCTGTGGTACCAGGGCGAACAGAACTCGGAGAGGGGATACCAGTACCGCAAGATTCTTCCCGCCATGATTGCGGATTGGCGAAGGCTCTTCGGACAGGGCGATTTTCCGTTCTACATCGTCAGCTTGCCGGCCTTCAAGCCGCGCAGTGCGACGCCGGTCGAGGGAGACCAGTGGGCCGAAACGCGGGAATCGCAAGCGCTCACGGCTGCCAGTGTTCCCAACTCCTGCCTGGCCGTCACCATCGACACGGGCGAGGCGGACAACATTCACGCCAAGGACAAACTGCCGGTGGGTGAACGCCTGGCCCTGTGCGCATTGGCGGGCTACTATGGCGAAAACGTAGTTTCTTCAGGGCCGACTCTGGCGTCTGCCGACAGGCTTGCCGGCGCGATCCGCCTGCATTTTGCGCACACCGATGGCGGCCTGGTGGTGAAGGGAACCAAGTTGGAGGAGTTCGCCATTGCCGGTGAAGATCGGAAATGGTATTGGGCGGAAGCGCGCATCGAGGGCGATTCGGTGCTGGTCTCATCCCCTTCGGTGCCGAATCCAAAGGAAGTCCGCTATGCCTGGCAGTCAAATCCGGCTGCTACCCTGTTCAATGGCGCCGGATTGCCGGCCGGTCCCTTCCGGACCGACACATGGCCCGGAATCACTGAAAGCCAGAGGCCATACTGATTGCGGGGATAGGGTGAGAATGAATCGGATCAAAAGGCTGGGCTTGCTTTTCGTAATCGCATTTCTGCTCACATGCTCCGGTTTGCAAGGGCAGGCAACTTCGCCAGGCACGAGAGATGTGCTGTGGTACCGGACTCCCGCTCCCATCTGGGATCATGCGCTTCCCGTGGGGAACGGCCGCCTGGGCGCGATGATCTTCGGCGGAGCAAATGCAGGAACGAACAATGGAGACGAGCAGTTTTCCCGGCAGAACGCTCCCTTGCTGGATGGATCGCAGACCTCGGGTGCCGACGAACATCTGCAGTTGAACGAATCCTCCTTGTGGCAGGGCAGCCGCGCGAACCGCCTGAATCCACGGGCGCACGAAGCAGTGCCCGAAATTCGCAAGCTCCTGCTTGCGTCGCAAGGGCTGGACGGCGGCAAGATCTCTGCGGCTGAAACGCTCGCCCAGGACGGCATGATCGGCATACCTCCGGGCATGCCCAGCTACAGCACTTTGGGCGATCTTTATCTGCGCTCTTCAAACAAGGGAGCAATCGGCGATTACCGCCGGCAGCTCGATCTTGCGTCCGGCGTCGTGCGAATTACCTACACTCAGAATGGCGTGCACTACACTCGCGAGGCTTTCGCGTCGGTTCCGGACGAGGTGATTGTTGTGCGCCTTGGCGCCGACAAGAAAGGCGCTGTCAGCTACCGGCTCAGCATGGACCGGCCCGCGGACTTCAGTGTCCACGCTCGCGGACAGAACACCCTCGTCTTGCGCGAGGGACTCGAGCACAAGAACGAAATTCGGTTTGCCGGGGAAGTACTTGTCTTGCCGTCCGGCGGCAGTGTTCATGCCGAAGCTTCCCAGCTTGTGATTGCCGATGCCGATTCTGTGACGATTCTGATTGCGGCCGCCACCAGCTTCAAAGGTGGATCGTTCGCAGGCGGCGATCCCGAGGCCAACTGCGAACGTGTCCTGGCGCATGCGCAGACACAGAGCGCCGAGCAGATTCTCGCCCGGCAAGAGGCCGTGTACGGGCCCATGTATCGCAGAATGGCTCTTCATCTTGGAGCGGCGGACGGCGCAAGCCAGGATCTGCCCACCGATGAGAGAGTGAAGCGAGTCAGTGCAGGAGCCGACGATCTTGGCTTGCAGGAACTCTATTTTCAGTTTGCGCGCTACTTGCTGATCAGCTCCTCGCGTCCCGATGGCCTTCCCGCCAATCTGCAGGGGATCTGGGCCGGTGGCATCAGCAATCCGTGGGGCTCGAAGTGGACCATCAATATCAACACCGAGATGAATTACTGGCTCGCGGAACCTGCGGGATTGGGGGAAACCATGTTGCCCCTGATCAACCTGATCGATATGGTCCGAACGCCTGCCAGCGGCACGGGAATGCAAGTCGCCAAGGAATACTATGGCGCGCGGGGCTTTGTGATTCACCACAACACGGACCTGTGGGGGGATGCCGAGCCGATTGACGGATACCATTGGGGCATCTGGCCGATGGGAGGCGCGTGGCTTTCCCTCAACGCGTGGGATCACTATGCATTCACTCTCGATCGGGAGTTTCTCCGGGATAGGGCATGGCCGATTCTGCACGATGCGTCCCAGTTCTTTCTGGATTATCTTGTTGACGACGGCTCAGGGCACCTGGTCACCGGCCCATCGATCTCACCGGAGAACAGTTATCGCTTGCCGGATGGGACCACGCACTCGCTGACCATGGCTCCCACGATGGATATCGAAATCCTGCGCGAGTTGCTCACGCGCACGCTCGATGCGGGCAGAATCCTGGGCGAAGACGCCACTTTCCTGAAGCAGCTTGAGGACGCGCGCGGCAAGCTGCCTCCCTTTGAGATCGGCAAGCTGGGCCAACTGCAGGAATGGCAGCTGGACTACGATGAGCCTGAACCTGGCCATCGCCATATCTCGCATCTCTGGGCGCTTTTTCCAGGGACTCAGATCTCGCTGGAGCACACGCCCGGCTTGGCCAAAGCGGCAAGGGTGACACTGGAGAGACGGCTTTCCAAGGGCGGCGGACAAACAGGGTGGTCGCGAGCCTGGGTGGTGAATTACTGGGATCGGCTGCACGACGCCCAGCAGGCTTACGAGAGCCTGCAGGTGATGTTCCGGCAGTCGACATTTCCGAATCTCATGGATACGCATCCTCCGGGCTTGTTCCAGATCGACGGCAACCTGGGCGCGGCAAACGGAATGCTGGAGGCCCTGGTGCAATCTCGTTGGACGCCCGATTTCGTCGAAGTGGAACTCCTTCCCGCACTGCCCGAGCAGTGGTCCGAGGGTTCTCTCCAGGGAGTCCATGTGCGGGGAGGCGCGACGATCGATATGCGGTGGAAGGCGGGAAAGATTGGCTTGATGGAACTGCACGCGAAGAGCGACGGAATGATCCGTCTGATTCCGCCGCTAGGGCAGGCTATTGCCAGCATCCGCGCCTCGGCGGGACAATCGGTAAGCGCGGCAAAGGACGGCGCAATCCGCGTGAACAAGGGAATCTCTTACGCTGTTGCGTTTCGTTAAGACTTCAACGGTCTGCGTGAGTACGGCGATCTGCCCCACTCCCAGACGACACTCCGAATACCCGGATGGCACGCTCGGTTTTGGCGAGAGGGGATCATGAGACGCAGAACGTTTCTATGTTCAACCGGGTTCACAGCTCTGAGCGCTCTGCTTCCCAAGTTGTCTGTTGCAACCGGCACGCCAGAGGCTTCAACTGAGGCAGAGACATTTGAGTGGGCCACCCCGGAGTTGATCTTCGCATTCGAGGTATCCGACCGAAGGTTGCGCCAGAGAACCATGCTGCCCCGCCGGATGCTGCAAGCGAAGATGCCTGCGGCCATTTCTTCCGGCGTTGAGACCGCGATTGAGTGCAGCGGAGAGAACTCGCCGGACCCAGGCATGAAGCAGGGAATCGGTCAGCCCGGCGCTCGTCTCCTCTTCAAGGGAAAGCGCGAGGAGGCGACAGCCAAAGGGCGCCGTCTCATCCTGAGTCATGCCGATCCCGTGCTGGGCCTCATTGTGGATTCTTTCTACGACGCCTTCGATGGAGTACCGGTTGTCCGTCGATGGACGCGCGTCACTAACGCCGGGGGCGCGCCAGTTGGAATCGAGTATCTGAGTTCGGCGATGTTGCACTCCCTGGCCGATGCACAGAACTATGAACACGAGCTGGTCATTCACTTGGCGTTCAACAGTTGGATGGCGGAAGCTCAATGGCACGCCATGCGTCCTTCCGAATTGGGATTTGTCGAGAACGGCCGGACGAGCTGGTCGGAGGCGTCGGCGGGCAGCGTCGGTACCTGGTCCACTGAGAAGTACCTTCCCATGGCCATGGTGGAAAACACGCGTTTGGGCGTTACGTGGTTCTGGCAAATCGAGCATAATGGCTCCTGGTATTGGGAGATCTCGAATTCTTCGGCACGAAGCAACAATGCGGACGACGTATATGCCTACCTGGGTGGGCCTGACGATCTTCATTCCGCTGCCTGGAAGAGTCTGAAGCCGGGGGAGAGCTGCCAGTCAATTCCGGTTGCCATCGGGAGTGTGCAAGGCGGATTCAGCGATGCTGTAGAGGCATTGACACGCTATCGCCGCGTCGCCTGCCTCAAGCCGCACAAAGACAATGCGCGGTGCCCGGTGATTTTCAACGACTACATGAACTGCCTGTGGGGCGATCCAACGGAAGAGAAGGAGCTGCCGCAGATCGCCGCCGCGGCCAAGGCTGGCTGCGAGTATTTCGTTATCGACGCCGGGTGGTATGCGGAAGCACAGGAAGACTGGAGCCAGACCATCGGTGCATGGCAACCTACCGCTTCGCGATGGCCGCAGGGGCTGAAGTCCGTGCTCGATCGAATCCGGCAGAGTGGAATGATTCCGGGTTTGTGGCTCGAGCCCGAGGTTGCCGGGGCAAAGTCGATGTTGGCTCAAAAACCGGATAACTGGTTTCTCATGCGGCATGGCAAGAGAGTGTTGAAGAACTTTCGCTTCCTTCTCGACTTCCGTAATCCCGAAGTCCGGGCTTATCTCAATGAGGTGATCGCCAGGCTGGTAAACGACTACGGCGTCGGCTACATCAAGATGGACTACAACGTCGATTCGTTGCAAGGAACCGAGCTCAATGCGGATAGCTTTGGGCAAGGCCTTCTCGAACACAATCGCGCACACCTTGACTGGCTGGAAGGCCTTCTGACCCGTTATCCCGAACTGGTCATTGAAAACTGCGGCAGCGGAGGCGGGCGCATGGATTACGCGATGCTCAGCCGCCTCCAGATTCAGTCCATGACCGACCAGGAAAGTTACCTGAAGCTCCCCGGAATTCTGGTCGGCGCGTCGGCGGCTGTCTTGCCGGAACAACTCGCCATCTGGTCGTACCCGCTGACGGAGGCGGATGCCGATCAAGCCAGTTTCAACCTGGTAACCGCCATGATGTGCCGGATTCACCAGAGTGGCCGTCTCGATGCAATTTCAGCCGCCGCGCTCCATCAAGTAACCAAAGGCATCGAAATCTATAAGACAATGGTGCGCGAGCATATTCCTCAAGCCCTGCCGTTCTATCCCTTGGGTATGCCGGATGTGACGAATCGGGAGGCCCCGGTGGCGCTCGGAATGCGTGCCCCCGGCTGGATCACGTTGGCCGTATGGCGGTTGGAAGGGGCAGACACGGTCGAGGTCCCTATGGATGCCGCGAAAGCAGAGATTCTTTATCCGGCCGATCTCGATGTCGAGGTTCGTTCGGTTCCAGGCAAGCTGATCGTTCGCTTCCCAAGGACGAAGATGGCCTGCATCCTTCGCCTCTAACGCTCCAGAGAGCCATCCGGCGCAGGTCTGGAAAGTCCTCAGACCATCGACTTAGCGCAACAAAAACAGGAGAGCTTCAAATGATCTGTAGATCTCGCCGCGATTTTCTGAAGACCAGCACTGCCGCCGTTGCGGGCTTCGCCCTCATGCGTTCTTTGGCTCCTACTGAAGTCCTGGGCGCGGACGCGCCCCCGGATCCGAGCGCAAGGCTCACACCCTTTCCACTCGGTTCGGTTCGCCTCGCTCCCGGCATCTTCAAGGAGCAGGCGGAGATCAACGCGCGCTACCTCGATTCGCTTTCTGTCGATCGGCTCCTGCATTCCTTTCGCGTCACTGCCGGCATCTCCTCGAGTGCGACGCCGTACAAAGGTTGGGAAGATCCCACCTGTGAATTGCGCGGCCATTTCGCCGGGGGACACTATTTGTCAGCCATCGTTCTGGCTTCAGCCACATCCGGGAACGAAGTCTTCAAGAGGAAGAGCGATGAGATGGTTTCCGGCCTTGCCCAATGCCAGAAGAAGAGCGCTACCGGCTATCTGAGCGCTTTCTCACCCGATCTTTTCGAACACCTCGTTCAGGGAAAGCCTGTCTGGGCGCCCTTTTATACCTATCACAAGATCATGGCCGGCCTGCTCGATGCATTCGTCCTGACAGGCAATTCCGATGCGCTTCAGATTGCGGAAGGCATGGCTCGCTGGGTTGGAGACTACTTCACGGGAATCAGCGCGGAACAGCGTCAGCGCATGCTGCGCACCGAATACGGCGGCATGAACGAAGTCCTCGTGAACCTGGCGGCGCTGACCAAGAAAGACAGATATATCGAGACTGCCCGCATCTTCGAGCAGCCAGGCTTTCTCGATCCGCTGGCGGAGCGCCGCGACGAACTGCAGGGCCTGCATGCAAACACCCACGTTCCCAAGATCGTCGGCGCTGCCCGCATGTACGAAGTCACCGGCGACCGCCGCTACCGGCAGATTGCCGAGTACTTCCTGGAAGAAGTGCTGGCCGCGCGCAATTATGTCATTGGAAATACCAGCCTCGATGAACATTGGAAGACGCCGCCGGGGCAACTCAAAGGAAGCCTCGGCTGGACAAACGCCGAGTGCTGCGTGGCCTATAACCTGATGAAACTCGAGCGGCTGGTCTTTGGCTGGAGCGGGAATGCGGCCTGGATGGATGCCTATGAACGTTCGCTGTTCAACTGCAGACTGGGGACGCAGAACGCAAACGGCCTGAAGCAGTACTTCTTCCCGCTGGCCGCCGGATACTGGCGCGCGTATAACTCGCCGGAAGAATCCTTCTGGTGCTGCACGGGAACCGGCGCGGAAGAATTTGCCAAGTTGACCGACACTGTCTTTTTCCGCCGGGGCGGCGATGTCTACGTGAACCAGTTCATTGCATCGACCCTCGACTGGAAAGAGGAAGGCCTGCTCATCGATCAGAGGACTCAATTCCCAAGCGAGCAGGGAACGACTCTGAAAATCAAAACCTCGCGTCCCGCCGCACGCACGATTCATGTGCGGATTCCCGGCTGGACCGCGGGTGTTGCCGGAGTGAAGATCAACGGCCATGCCTTGGAGGCCGTTGCGGATGCAGGGTCGTATCTTGCGATTCGGAGAGTCTGGCAGGACGGCGACACAATCGGCATCAGCTTGCCGATGGAGCTGCGGCAGGAGGCTCTGCCCGGCGATGACTCTGTCGCTGCTGTCTTGTATGGCCCGCTGGTCCTGGCCGCGGATCTGGGACCTGGTCCGGCGGACGGTCCAAGCACGGTCATCCACAGCGGAGATACTGTCCCCAAGAACCTGCCATCGCCGGATCCACTGCCGAAGACGCTTGCAGATTCAGACGCCGGGCCGGACCAGTGGGTCCAGACGGAATCCAAAGCGGAGTTGCGTTTCAAGGCGGGCGGAGAAGGCGTCAAGCAGGAGCTTATGCCAATGTATCGGATTCGCGATCAGCGCTACTCGGTATATTGGCAAACTGGGGAGCCCAAGGCGCGTTCCTAGCGTCCTGAGCCGATAGTTCGCTAAACGAATACTGTCATTCTGTGCGAACGGGGCCCCGAACGTACTTCCGTTCCGGGGCCCCCAAAGAGCGGTCTTTGCTCTTTGGGGTGGAGTTCCGGGGGGGGGCGAAGAATCTGCTTTGCTCTCGCCTTGGTTTCCGATGCGAATCTCAGACTCAGAACACTAGGGCATTCTCGGGATGCACGCCCTTCAAAGAGGCTACGTGTATTCCGAAAACGCCCCAGCGCAGGCCATCGCGTGCTATGGCTTCATCGTGTAGCCGCGGTCGGGAATGTAGTCGAACTTCACCAGCCCATCGCGGTAGTCAATGTGCATAGTCAGCACGCTGAAGGTGTTGGCTCCGATGGTCCCGGAGATTTCCATTCCTGCAAATCTCGACTCCATCGAGGTATCGGCGGCAACCACGCTATTCACCTTTTGCGATAGGTGAGCGAAGTTGAAGGTGATCTCGTCGGCTACAAGCACCTTCTGCCCCCAGAGGTTTTTTTCGTACACCTTGGAGACTTCCTTGGCCACCGCCGGAGCGACGCTGGTTGTCTGCGCGCCTAAATCGAGGTTGAAGAGCTTTACCTTGGTGGCGTTGAGAACGGCGGGCAGAATCAGACCGTCGCCCACGCGATAGATCTGGGAGTATTCCTTCATTTCCGGCGCAATCACCCGGTCCACCGGAAGCGAATGGGCAGGGCTCAAATCGCCCAGGCTTGCGCTGGTGGTCTTCAGGCTCGCAGTTGCCGCCGCGGTCTCGCCGGAACGTAATGGCAGCGCTCCCAGCTTCACCTTGTGCATGGGATAGTCCACGGTGACCAGGTAGTTCGAGAAGACATCCATGCCAATCAGACCGTCGCCGTCGTCATTTAGGCTGTTGCCGTCGATGACCTTGACCACGCAGTCCTTGAACTCCAGGCTGCCAACCTTGATGGAGTCGGCGTGGGCCAGATAGCTGGGCTTCACGGGTCCGCCGCCGCCCTCGGATGCGGTGATGCGTCTCAGCTTGGCGCGTTCGGCCGCTGCCTTATAAAGGGTGAGTCCACCCTCTGCTCCGCCAATCTCCATCCGGTTACTATTGCCGTTCAGAGCCACGTCGAGCCCGAAGGCCCGGACGTGCCCGGCGTTGCCGAGCAGACTGATAAAGGGCAGATCCGCCGGCGCCGCCGTGGAGACCAGTTGACAGGCGCTGGGGGGCTCGCTGGCCAGCTTCTTCCAGATATTCAACTGGCTCTTCAACCGTCCAACCACGGCGACATCGGCATCCGCGGAGTCCGACAGATACTTTTCTGTCTCGGCAATCCGTTCTGTCAAGGGCAGGGTCTCGATCCACGCCTCGCGAATCTCCGCATCTTCGGGATCGAACTGGTGCGCGAGCAGAATCTGCTGCTGCGCCGTGGCGTACTTCGAGTTGACCTTTTGGTATCTCGCGTAGAGCAGGCGGGTGCGAGGATTACAAGGGTCCAGCTTGTAGGAGGCCAGAACGATGGGCTCTACGTCCCAGGGGTTGCCTTCGCGCAGCACCACCTCGCCTTCCAACGTAAGAAGGGGCGCAACATTGGGCGTGGCTGCCAGGGCCGCCTTCACGGCGTCGGCAGCCTGCTGCACCTTTTGGTCGCCCAGCAGGGCGTGCACCAGACCGGCGGTCAGTTCGGCGTCGTTGGGATGCTTGGCGATTTCCGCCTGATAGAGGGCCTCTGCCTTTGCATACATGGCGGTCCGCAGGGCCAACTCGGCCTCCGAGGGCGGGCCATGCTTGACCACTGGGCAACTGACCGCAAACAGCAGATGAGCCGGAAGGGAAAGGACTGCGGCGCTCAGGATAAGGCGCAAGAAAAACCGCTGCTTGGCGGTCGTCGCAAAAAACTTCGTCATCGTTGTAGCCTCGCTTGCAAAAAAACACCGGTCGGGAGCCGAACCGCATTCTCCCTTTCGGAAACGGAAGAAGAATGTGTTCGGTCACGTCGAGCTTAGACGGTTCTCCCTTTCTGCTCAGGTAGATGGATGTCGGGCATCAAGAACCGCATGGGTTACCTCGAGTACTTCCAGAAGACCCGCCAGTCAGCAGCCTGTGGTGAAGGTCAGGTTTTGAAAGGGCACGACTTTAGTCGTGCCGTAAGTGGTTCAAAATAAACATGGGCTTTAGCCCCTGAGGGACGGTTTTTCGGCATTTTCGACTTTCACCACAGCCAGTCAGGCAAACCGGCGGCCGATCACAGCACTACTCTACGCGGATCGGGAACACTGTCCATGATACGCGTTAAACCACCGTCTTTTGTGACGCTTCCCAGCTCTTCGACTATAAAGCAGTCAGATGAGGAGCAACAAGAATAATAAATCGATTTATAGCTATCGATTATGCTGATCGCCGACAGGCTCGTTTGGTCGATAACGGCGAATTCGTATCCTCATTCGGCGCGCAAGAGGAGGCCTTTGGGCGGTAAGGGCTCGAGGCTACAGGAGCAGCGCCAAAGCCGCCGGTTTTGGCGCTGGGCGCAAGCTTCCGCCGCTGGCCGGCAAGGATGCGCGGCTTTTTCGATTAGGTAAGTCCGAAAGGGACGGCAAAGTCCTTGGGGCAGCGAACGGGACCCCCAAACCGACCCCGCAACTGGCCGCTGCTGGAGCGAATCCAAGATTCACGCGCCCTTGCGGGTATCGCGCAGGGGGCACCTGCTGGAGGGAAATGCCGCGCGATCGCAGTTTTCTCGGGGCACACCCATCGTGGAAGCGCCGAAGCGCGGCGCATCCCGTTGAACCCAAGGCCCTTGGAGCGTGCTTATTCCGGGTGGTCCGGGGTCATCAGGCAGATGTCGGGCAGGTTCCTGTAGCGCTCGGCGTAATCCATGCCGTAGCCGATCACAAAGAGGTTGGGGATGGAGAAGCCCACATAGTCGGCCTCGATCTTCTCCAGCCGCCGCGAGGGCTTGTCCAGCAGTGTGGCAATGCGCAGCGTCTTGGGGTGCTGCTGCAAAAACAGCTTGCGCAGGTAGGAAAGCGTCAGCCCGGTATCCAGGATGTCTTCCACCACCAGCACGTTCTTGCCCTCGATGGGCTCGTCCAGGTCTTTGATGAGCTTGACCGCGCCCGATGAGCGCATTCCCTTGCCATAGCTCGAGGTGGCTACGAAGTCGAAGGTGGCGTCGGCTTGCACGGCCCTTGCCAGGTCGGCCAGAAACGGGGCCGCGCCTTTGAGCACGCCGACCATGACCAGTTTCTCGCCATTCAGGTCGCGGGTAATCTGGGCGCCCATTTCGGCGACGCGCTCGGCAATCTGCTGGCGGGTGTAGAGAACCTCAAGACCTTTATAGGTGACAGTAGCCATGCTGACAGTATCGCCCGAATGCGGGGGGGGAAGACAAGGGCGGCTGTGAAAAAACCGGTTCCGAGAGAATTCGGGGCCGGGCGGTAAACGCGCTCTCCCAGCCGTCCGCGCGTCTATACTTGAAAGGCGATGATTCCTTATTTGCATCTCTGGCACCTGAATGTGCCCACTTTTGGACTGATGTTGTGGCTGGCCGCGGTGGCGGCGGCTGTTGTCATGGACCGTGGCTTCCGCCGCGCGCATATCGACGCGGATGCGGTGGGCATGGTGGCCGTGGCTGTAGTGGCCGGCATCGTGGGAGCCAAGTTGTGGCACGTCATCGATACTCCGGTGGAATTTCGTGAGGCCGGCTGGCGCGTGCTGTGGGACACGGCGGGCTTTGCCTGGTTTGGCGGGCTGGTTTTCGGCATCTCGGCGTTGCTTTTCCAAGGCTGGTGGGCGAAGGTCGGCGCTTTGCGGACCCTGGATCTGGCGGCTCCGGCGGCAGCCATCGGCTATGGTATCGGTCGCATTGGCTGCTTCCTGTCAGGGGATGGATGCTACGGTTTGCCTACCAAGCTGCCCTGGGGAATGAGCTTCCCGAACGGCATTGAGCCGACGCTGCTCAAGGTGCATCCGACACCGCTCTACGAACTGGCTGCCGGGCTGCTGATCGGCGCCTGGTTGTGGTGGCGGGGCGGAAAGCACCGGGGAGTGGGCGCCATTACCGGCGAGTACCTGCTGTTGAGTGGAATCGCTCGCTTCCTGGTGGAATTCATCCGCCGCAATCCCAAAGTGCTGTGGGGCTTGTCGAATGCCCAGTTGGCCAGCGCCGGGAGCGTAGTCGCAGGCTTGCTGCTGATTGCCTGGGCCGCCAGGCGCCGAGTCAACGGGTCGGATGAGGCTGCAACAGAGAGGGCCGCTTAGACCGACAGCGCAGGCAGGTCGAGGGTTGAGGTTTCCCGCCCTTGGCGCAAAAGTTGCAAAAGCAGATCCTTCGACTCGCTGCGCTCGCTCGGGACGCGCCAAGGATGGGGCACCCCGCATTCTTGGCGAATCCGCCTGCAACAGGCATTTGGGCAACGCCAAGTGCCCCAGATCCCGATTCAGGGACCTGGGAAAGCACAGGATGAATTCAAGCAATCGCGCGGTCAGAAACTTAACCGCGCAGGAAGTCCTTGGCCTTCTGGAGGAGAACCTCGCGGCTCACGTCGGAGATGGACTCGGTCAGGGGAAGTTGCTTGGGGCATGCCTCGACGCAGTTTTGCGCAAAACCGCACTCCTGAATGCCGCCATCGCCGGCCAGGGCGCGCAGGCGCTCTGCCTTCAGAACAGCGCCGGTGGGGTGGTTATTGAAGAGCCTGACCTGGGCGATGGTGGCCGCGCCCACGAAACCGGTATCCTCATTGAACTGCGGACAAACCTCCATGCAGCAGGTGCAGCTGATGCAGTTCGAGAGCGGGTAGTTGACCTCTTGATCCTGCGGGAAGACGCGCGGCCCAGGGCCCAGATCGTAGGTGCCGTCGATGGGAATCCAGGCTTTGACGGCCTTCAAATTTTCAAATAGGACAGCCCGGTCCACTTGCAGGTCGCGCACCAGCGGGAACTTCGAGAGCGGCTCGACGCGGATGGGCTGTTCCAGATTGTCAATCAGCGCGGAGCAGGCCATGCGCGCTTTGCCGTTAATCCGCATCGCGCACGACCCGCAAATCTCCTCCAGGCAATTGGAGTCGTAGGTGACCGGAGTGGTGGCGTGGCCGTCGGCGGTGGTCGGATTGGCCGCGATGTCCATCAGGGCGGTCGTGACGTTCATGCCCGGACGCCATTCGAGTTCGAAGCTCTCCCATACCGCGGGAGCATCGGGGCTGGCCTGGCGCTTGATTTCGAATTGCACGGTCTTGTTTGCCATTGTCAGTCTCCCTTAACTGGCTGCGTCGTAACTGCGCCGCCGCGGCTTGATGAACTGGGTATCGACCTCTTCGAACTCGAAGCGCGGGCCTTCCGGAGCGCCGGTGAAGGCGGCCTTGGTGGTCTTGAGGAAGCGCTCGTCGTCGCGCTCGGGAAAGTCGGGTTTGTAGTGCGCGCCGCGCGACTCGTCGCGCAGAATCGCGCCCTGCACGATCACCCTGGCAAGCTCCAGCATGTTCTTCAATTGGCGGGCGAAGGCGAAGCTGGTGTTGGCCCACTGGCTGCGGTCGCTGAGGTTCACGTTCTTGTAGCGATCGATCAGCTCGACGATCTTCTCGTCGGCCTCTTGCAACCCCTTGTTATAGCGGATGACCGTGGCGTGCTTGGTCATGGTCTCGCCCAGCTCGCGCCATAGCTTGAAGGGGTTTTCGTTGCCCTCGTTCTTCATCAGCTTGCCGTTGATCTCGGCCTGGCGGGCCAGCTCTGCGGCGTGGCCTCCGTCGCCCTCGGCGGCAGGCAGGCTCTTGGCGTAGTTCATGACGATGGGGCCGGAGAGGAAGCCGGCGTAGATGCAACTGAGCAGCGAGTTCGCGCCCAGGCGGTTCGCGCCGTGGTACTGGTACTCGCACTCGCCGGCGGCAAAGATGCCGGGGATGTTGGTCATCTGGTTGAAGTCCACCCAAACGCCGCCCATGGTGTAGTGCATGCCGGGGAAGATCTTCATGGGCACTTCGTGGGGATCGTCGCCCACAAATTTTTCATAGATGTCGAGGATGCCGCCCAGCTTGCGGTCCAGCGTGGCGCGGTCGATATGGGAGAGATCGAGATAGACCATGGGCTGGCCATCGATGCCCAAGCCTTCCTGGTAAACCGCCTTGAAGATGGCGCGGGTGGCGATGTCGCGCGGCACCAGGTTGCCGTACTTGGGGTACCACTCCTCGAGAAAGTAGAAGCGCTCGGCCTCGGGAATCTGCTTGAAGTTGCGGCTGTCGCCGGGCTTGCGCGGCACCCAGACGCGGCCGCCTTCGCCGCGGGCCGATTCGGACATGAGGCGCAGCTTGTCTTCGCCGGGAATGGCGGTGGGGTGAACCTGGATCAGCTCGCCGTTGGCGTAGTACGCACCCTGCTGGAAGATGGCGGACTGCGCCGAGCCGGTGCAGACCACCGAGTTGGTGCTCTTGCCGAAGATCGCCCCGATGCCGCCGGTGGCCAGGATGATGGCGTCGGCCGCGAAAGAGCGCAGTTCCATGGTGCGCAAATCCAATGCGGTGATTCCGCGGCAGACGCCCTTCGAGTCGAGGATGGCGGAGAGGAACTCCCAGCCCTCGTACTTCTTGACCTTGCCCTCGGACTCGTGGCGGCGTACCTGCTCGTCGAGCGCGTAGAGCAACTGCTGCCCGGTGGTGGCGCCGGCGAAGGCTGTGCGATTGTAGAGCGTGCCGCCGAACCGCCGGAAGTCGAGCAGCCCCTCGGGTGTGCGATTGAAGGGCACGCCCATGCGGTCGAGCAGGTCGATGATGCCAGGGCCGGCCTCGCACATGGCCTTGACCGGGGTCTGGTTGGCCAGGAAGTCGCCGCCGTAGATGGTGTCGTCGAAGTGCTTCCAGGTGGTGTCGCCCTCGCCCTTCAGATTCTTGGCGGCGTTGATGCCGCCCTGCGCGCAAACCGAGTGGGAGCGCTTGACCGGGACGATGGAGAACAAATCCACGGTGCCGCCCGCTTCGGCGATCTTGATGACCGCGGAAAGACCGGCCAGGCCGCCGCCTACCACGATGATTCTTGGTGCAGTTGCCATGAAAAACTTCCTTTCAGAAGGAAAGCAGGAATAGCTTCTAGCTGCTAGCTTCTAGCTGCTAGCTGAAAACCAGTCACGCAGAGAGGCGCGTTCGCTGGCGCAACAGTTTGCGTGACGGCCGGCGTGGCTTCCTCGGGGGCGTTCCTGAAGTTGGGACCGACAAAGGCCCAGATGCTGGCCAGGCCCATCACCACCAGACCCACTCCGAGGGCAATGCAGACATAGCCGAAGCGCTTGCGGGCCTTGTTGCCGGGGGTAATGCCCCACTTGGCGGCAAACAGCCAGATGCCGTAAGAGAAGTGCCAGCAGATGGCGATCATGGCCACGATATAAAAGGCCAGAATCCAGGGGTTGGCCAGCTCGTGCTGTACCTTGGCGAAGGCCGCGTAGGGATGCTCAGGAAGCTGCACGCCCATGAACCGCTGGCGGACGACGTGCTGGCCGATGTAGAGCAGGGCAAGCAGGCCGGTATAGCGCTGCGAGACATAAAGCCAGTTGCCGGCCCAGGGGTAGTAAACGATATTCGACTTGCCGCGCAGCCAGATCCAGACTCCGTAAAGGCCGTGATAAAGCAGTGGCAGGAAGATGAAGACCCATTCCAAGAGGCGGACCATGGGCAGGCCGTTGAGGAACTTGACCTGCGCCCCGTAGGCGGCCGGCCCCTTGAGAGCCTCGTAGTTCGAGAGCAGGTGTTCCAGCAGAAACGCGCCGATGGGGATAATGCCCAGCAGGGAATGGAGCTTGCGCCAGAGGAAGGATGTCCCCTGAGCGGCGCGCAACGGCGCTACGCCGGGGCGAAGGGTCGGCACGGCAGGGTGTTCAGCGGTTGCCATGATGGTGTTGGCTCCTAAAGGCTGCGGGTCGAGTCGGTTTCTGTTTATGGAGCGGGAAAGTCTGCTTGGTTTCAACTGCATTATTGGTGTCCTGCATCACGTCCGTCAAGGCGGGCAGCAGGCGGGCAATCGCACGGCCGCCGATTGGCCCGTTCTCGCCTTTTCCCTGGACAGGCGGCGAGCGGAACGAGTCGGCGACTCGGAAGATCCCTCAGCGGCCTCGCAGCCTGCATGGACCGGCCAATCCTCTGAACGGGAAATGGTATATTTCGAGGAATGATCCGCACACTCGCTCTTGCCTCGGTCCTGATCGGCGCTGGCTGCGCAATGGTTGCCGCGCAGCACCAGATTCTTCCCGACTTCCAGGCCGACCCCTCGGCCAGGGTCTTCAACGGGAGGTTGTACGTCTATCCCTCCCACGATCTGGCGGGCAGCAAGGACTGGGACATGGTGGACTGGCATGTGTTTTCCTCCGACGACTTGGTTCACTGGAAGGACCATGGCGCGATCTTCAGCTTGAAGGACATCACCTGGGCCGATAAACATGCGTGGGCGCCCGATTGCATCGAACGCAATGGAAAGTACTACTTCTATTTCCCGGCGGACGACCAGATTGGGGTTGCAGTATCCGATTCGCCCACCGGCCCCTTCAAGGATGCACTCGGCAAGCCGCTGATCGGCCGCAACGAGGCGGCTGTCCGGTCCATCGATCCGAATATTTTCATCGATGACGACGGACAGGCCTATCTTTATTTCGGCAACAGTCACGATCAGGTGGCCGTGGTGAAACTGAAGCAGGACATGATTACGCGGGATGGCCCAATCCAGGTGCTTGAGGTGAAGAACTATCACGAGGGCATCTGGGTCCATAAGCGGAGGGGCTTGTACTACTTCAGCTATCCCTCCTACCGCGGCGATATGGTGGCAAATCTCATGGAATACAGTGTGGCAAAGAGCCCGCTGGGGCCGTTCGAGTACAAGGGGGTCATTCTCGACAACCGCTCACGGAATGTGCATGGCTCCATCGTGGAGTTCAAGGGCAAATGGTGGGTCTTCTACCACGTTGCGGGTCCAAGTCCCTACGAACGCCGCGTCTGCGTGGCGCCGCTTCACTACAAGAAAGACGGCAGCATTGAGCCTATAAGAATGACGGACACGCGCTAGTTCCGTAACCGCATGATTCTGTAACGGAGAAATGTAGCGCTGGCCTCCTGGCCGGCTGTCATGCGGGCGTCCTCGCCCGCATTCGTTCGGGACTATGTACCAAATCGCCCAACTCTGGTGCTAGGAAGCCGTCAAGCCCGCATCATGTCAAGCAGCGCCGCAATCGCCCGGCCGCGATGGCTGAGCGAGAGCTTGGTCTCGAGATCGATTTCCGCCATGGTGCGATCCAGTTCCGGCAGGAAAAAGAGCGGGTCGTAGCCGAAGCCGCCTGTTCCGCGCGGAGACTCGACAATCAGCCCTTCGACCGCGCCTTCGGCCGTGTGCAGGACCGCGCCGTCGCGGGCGGCTGCCAGCACGCAACGGTAGCGCGCCGCGCGCTGGGCCATGGGGATGCCGGCCAGCTTTTGCAGCAGCACGACGTTGTTCCACACATCGGTGTTGTCGTTGGCGTCGGGCGAGTCCACCATGCCTGCGTCGGCGGCGAAGCGGGCCGAGCGCACGCCGGGAGCACCGCTGAGGGCATCGACCTCCAGGCCGGAGTCGTCGGCCAGCACCAAAGAGCCGGGCGCAAAGCGGGAGTAGTAGACCGCCTTGAGCGCGGCGTTGGCGGCAAAGGTCGCTCCGTCTTCTTCCGGCGCTGGGATCTCGGCCAGGCCGGGCAGGGGATCGATGGACAGCGAATGGGCCTGGGCGGCGGTGCGGAAGTCGCGCAGCTTTCCCTGGCTGGTGGTAGCGGCGTAAAGGCGAAGTGCCATGGGAAAAGTGTAACGGCTACCGGCAAGAATGCGGACTTCGCGGCGCGATGCGCAGATTAGCTGGGGCTGGCGCTCGTGTCCTGAGTCGCTAATTCGCTTAACAAAAGACAGTCATCCTGAGCGGAGTTTGGCGCGTCCTTTGCGCCAAATGGAGTCGAAGGACCCGCGGTTGCACTTCCGAATTCTCCAACGAACTTCCGACTCAGAACGCTAGTGTAGTGTCTCAAAGACCGCATCCGTTTTCAGGGCTACGCTCCGAGAGCAAATGTGTCGTCTTGTAACAGGGCACGACTTCAGAGGCTGCGGAAAAACTCCCCATGCGCGGCAAAAAGCGTCAGGGCACGACTTTAGTCGTGCCGTAACTGGCTGATAATAAAAGACGGGCTTTAGCCCCTGCGGGACGTTTTTCGGGTTCTTCGACTGTTCTTCGGGGTTTTTCCGCAGCCTCTGAAGCCGAACCCATAATTGGATGCCGCTGCGGCACGCGACCCAAAGGGTACCCCGGTTGTGCCCTGGTGTCCTGAGTCCATAGTTCGCTAAACAAATATACCGTCATTCAGAGCGAACGAGGCCCCGAACGTACTTCAGTTCCGGGGCCCCCAAAGAGCGGTCTTTGCTCTTTGGGGTGGAGTTCCCGGGGCCCCCAAAGAGCGGTCTTTGCTCTTTGGGGTGGAGTTCGGGGGTGGTGAGCGAAGAATCTGCTTTTCTCCCGCCCTGATTTCCGATGCGAATTTCTGACTCAGGACACTAGAAGGAAACTGGATATGACGGGGCGCGCCGCCCCTCCGGGGCGGTAGTCAATGAGGGGCGGGCTGACCCAGGGCTTCCGCCCTGGGCTACTCTCGATCAGCCCCTCCGGGGCCGGCTCAATGCCCGTTGCATCCATCGCGGGTCGGAAGCACCGGTGCGGGACTGTTACAAAGCACGGATTCTAGCATGAGGAGAAGTTCGTATTCTCCATTGCTGAAAATGACCACCTGCATGAGACACACCACGAGTGAGCCTGTGCGGGCAGACGTGCGCGGAGGCTTCGATTCTGCCTTGGAATGCGTCCAGCCGGTCCGGTAATTGGCCTTTGACAATCAAATGGCGGGTTGTTTAGTGTTCTGTGTGGAACTTATTTCATTTGATAAATGAAGACGGCCGGCCGTTGGGCGCCATGAGGGTGCTTCCCAAGGTCAACGGGGATGCCTGAGAATGATCGGTTCCTTTTGAAAGGGTGGGCGGAGAGATGAAAAACGGTTGTGCGCTCAGGATTGCTTTGGCAATGGCGATGGGGACTGCAGCGATTGGGTTGGCACAGAAGCCTGCGGCAGCGGCCGGTCCGGTGGAACTGCGCGTGGACGACCTGAAAGCGCCCTTGGGAATCGACGATCCGGCGCCGCGGCTGTCATGGCAACTCAAGGACCCGGCACGCAGCGCGCGGCAGACTGCCTACGAGGTTCTGGTGGCGACCAAGGCCGATTTGCTGCGCGAAGGCAAGGCCGACGCTTGGGACAGCGGACGGGTGGCTTCAGGGGAGTCCCTCAACGTGCGCTATGCCGGAGCGGCGCTCAAGGCCAGCACACGCTATTTCTGGCAGGTGAAGGTGTGGGATGCGGCGGGCAAGCCTTATCCGGCCAGCGAGACCGGCTGGTGGGAGACCGGCCTGATGAGCCAGGGTGCCTGGCGCGCAAGTTGGATTGGTTTTGAGACCGCCGAGGAAGATGCGGTGCGCCATGCGCCGGCTGCTTGGATCGCCAGTCCCGATGCGCAAGCCGTGGCCGCCGAGAAGGCTGGGGAGCAGCGATTTTCCTATCGCCAAACTGTGACGCTGGACAAACCGGTGCGCCGCGCGGCGCTCTACGCCACCGGGCAGGACTCTGTATCGGCCTGGGTGAACGGGGCCCAGGCGCTGGTGGCCGATCCGCTGCCGCCTTGGAAACAAATGCCATGGAAGAAGTTCGTGCGCGCGGATGTGACCGGCAAGCTGAATGCCGGGGCAAACACGATTGCCATCGAGACGGTCCATTACGTTGTCAATTCCAACGGAATGCAGGGGGCGGAAGCGCCGCCCATGATCGCCACGCTGGTGGTGGAATACGCCGACGGAAGCACGGCGGCGTTTGCCAGTGGAACCGATTGGAAGACAGCGGCTCACGCGGCCGAGGGTTGGCGACAGAAGGGCTTCGACGACTCGGGATGGAAGAACGCCGAAGTCTGGAAGCAGGCGCCGGGTCCGATGAGTGCGCCCCTGGGGCATCCCTGGATTCCCGACTCGGTGAAGGCTATGCGGCATCCATTTGAGGTCGGCAAGCCGGTCAAGTCGGCGCGGCTCTACGCAACGGCACTGGGCGCGTATGAGATGTTTTTGAACGGCAAGCGCGTGGGCGACGATGTGCTGGCTCCGGGCTGGACGGATTTTCGCCAGCATGTGAAATATCAGACCTACGATGTGACCGCGTTGGTGGCAAATGGCAAGAATGCCCTGGGCGCGCTGCTTGCGCCGGGCTGGTACGAGACCCCGCTGGAGTGGTTCCAGCAGCCCAACAACTACGGCGATACGCCCCCCGCGTTACGTGCGCAGTTGTGCATCGAGTACACCGACGGAAGCACGGAATGGGTGGCGACAGATGCTGCCTGGCAGGCGCGTCCCTCCTACATCCTTCACTCGGAGATTTACGACGGCGAGAGCCAGGACGCGCGGCTGATGCAGTGGCCAAACGATTCCACGAAGTTCGATCGAAGCGGATGGAAGAGCGTCCTTGCGATTGAGCCCAAGCCGGTGGCCATTGAGGCGCAGGACTTTCCTTCGATTCGTGTCGAGCGGACGATGGAGGCGAAGTCGGTGAGCGAGCCCAAGCCGGGCGTGTATGTTTACGACTTTGGCCAGAACATGTCTGGGGTGGAACGCCTGCGTGTGGCGGGGCCGGCGGGAACGGATGTGCGGCTGCGTTTTGCTGAGATTGTGAATAGCGACGGAACAATCTACACCGACAATCTGCGCACCGCCAAAGCGACGGATCATTTCATTCTCAGCGGGAATGGAGTTGAGGAATTTACGCCGCAGTTTACTTATCACGGCTTTCGCTACGTTGAGGTGACTGGGCTGCCGACGGCGCCCGGCAAGGACGCGGTGACGGTGCTGGTCCTTCACACCGACGCGCCGTTCACGGCGAAGCTCGAGACCGGCAGCGGGATGATCGATCAGCTGTGGAGCAATATTCTCTGGGGGCAGCGGTCGAACTTTGTGGGCGTGCCTTCGGATTGTCCGCAGCGCGACGAGCGGCTTGGCTGGATGGCGGATGCGCAAGTCTTTTGGCGCGCGGCCAGTTACAACATGGGACTGGCGCCGTTCTCTCGCAAGTTTGCCGGCGACATGCGTGGGACGCAGGCAGGCACGCCGTACTACGGCATCTACTCGCCAGGAACGGCGGGGATGGCATCGGGTTCTGGCGCTGGTTGGAGCGACGAGGGCGTGGTGATTCCGTGGACTTACTGGCTGCAAACCGGCGACCCCAGCGCGATCGATCAAAACTGGCAGGCAATGGAAAACTATCTCAACGCCATCGAGGCGGCGAATCCCGATGGGCTGTGGAAACACGAGTCGGGAATTCCCTTTGGCGATTGGCTCTCTCCCGAGGGGCGGACCGATCAGGTGCTGGTTGCGACGGCCTATTGGGCTTACGACGTGACGCTGATGAAAGAGATGGCGCACGCCACGGGCCGCACTGCGGACGAAGCGAAATACGAACAGCTCTTCGAGAAGATTCGCGCGGCATTCGAGAAGCAGTTTGTGCACGACGACGGCTTTGTGGCCGGAGCGGACAACAGCCCGTCGCCCTTCGGGCAGATCAACAATCCAGAAGCGAAGAGCAAGGGTGGAGATACACAAACCGGATATGTGCTGGCGCTGCACATGAATCTTGTGTCGGACAATCTGCGAGCCAAGGCCGCAAAGAAACTGGCGGACAAGATTGAAGCCAATCGTGGTCTGCTGGCTACGGGCTTTCTGGGCACGCCGTACCTGCTGGAAGAGCTGACCAAGGCGGGCAACGCGAAGCTGGCCTACAAGCTGCTGCTGAATACCGAGTATCCGTCATGGGGTTATCTCGTAGGCCATGGCGCGACGACGATGTGGGAGCGATGGAACGGGGACCAGATGAAGGACGATCCCAGCATGAACTCCTACAACCACTACGCCTACGGCGCGGTGGCCGACTGGATCTATCGCTATGCCGCGGGCGTGGATGCCACGCCGCTGGATGCGGGCTTCCATACGGTGGTGCTGCATCCGGTCTTCGATGCGCGGATGGGGCATGTGGCGTTCGACTATGAGTCGTCTTACGGCCCGATTCACTCCGATTGGGCGGTGAAGGGGACTTCGGCCGTGTGGCATGTGACGATTCCGGCGAATGCGACGGGATGGCTGGAAGTGGGAGCCGGCGAGCCTGCGAACTACAAGCTGGATGGACTTCCGCTGACGGCGAACAAGCTGGCCAAAGAGAAGACACGCGACGGGAAGAGCGGATTTGAGCTGGCGGCGGGAAGCTACACCTTCACCGTGAAGTTGGAGTATTGATTCCGCTCTGAAGAGTTGCAACATCGTAAGGCCGTCATCCTGAGCGAACGGGGCCCCAAACGTACTTCCGTTTGGGGGGCGTGAGTCGAAGGATCTGCGGTTAATCATTTCTACTCCATTCCAGTGCTTTAGGAGCGGATCGATAAGAGGATTGGACGAATGAAGGCTGTTTGAGTTTCTTGGCTTCCCACTCTTGCCGAAAGAACAAAGACGCGGCGAGGATGGTGGCACCGAGCTTTTGCGGCGACTCCGGCAGGGCGTTGGAGTTGCAGGGCGCAGTGATTTGGGGGGAGAAAGCGTGACGTCAATCATCGCTGGGATCGGGTGGCACATGGTGGGCGCGGCATCGGCCGCATCCTTCTATGCGCCGATAGGCAAGGTGAAGAAATGGTCGTGGGAGACAACATGGGCCGTGGCCGGTCTCTTCTCCTGGATACTGCTGCCGATTTCGGTGAGCCTGCTGTTGCTTCCGAACTTTTTTGAGTTCTACGGCACGATTGATTCGAGCGTGTTGTTGAAGGTTGCGCTCTTCGGCGCCATGTGGGGCGTGGGCAATGTGAGTTACGGCCTCACGATGCGCCATCTGGGGATTTCGCTGGGCGTGGGCGTGGCCATTGGCGTAACGCTGATGGTGGGCACGCTGATGCCGCCGCTGCTGCACGGCCAGGCGGCGATTCTGTTTACCACCAAGGCTGGATTGTTCACCATGGGGGGCGTGCTGATCGCGTTGACGGGCGTTGCGGTGGTCTCGTACGCCGGGCATCAGAAAGAAGCCCAACTGCGCGGCGAGTTGAGGGAGTTCAACCTCAAGCTGGGACTGCTGCTGGCGTGCCTGTGCGGCGTGTTTTCCTCGGGCATGGCCTTCGCCATCGACGCTGCTGAACCGATGAAGCAGGCGGCGCTGCATCTGGGAGTGAACCCGCTGTATGCGGCACTGCCGAGTTATGTGTTCATCATGGGCGGCGGCGCGCTGGTCAATCTGAGCTACTGCTTCATCCGCCTGGCGGCACTGAAGAGGCTCTCGCTGCGTGAAGACCTGAAGCAGCCGGGAGACGTGCTGCTGAAGAATGGCGCGCTGGCGGCGACCGGCGGAATCATGTGGTATTTGCAGTTCTTCTTCTACGCCTGGGGTCAGGCCAATATCCCGGCCCGCCTGGCGTATGTGAACTGGATGCTGCACATGAGCGGCTACGTGTTGTGCGCGGGCTTGGTGGGCCTGGCGTTGAGCGAGTGGACCGGTGTGGGAAGAAGGCCGATCCGCATCCTCTGGGCGGGCATGGCGCTGATCATCTTGGCGACGAATCTGGTGGGGCTGGGGATGGCGCAGTAACCAACTGCGGTGGGGCAGACGCCTTCGGCTCAGCGGGATCTGCTACGTGCACTCAGCGCACTTCCATAGACAAGAAATGCCGGGACCGAAGCCCCGGCATTTCTGTCTGCGACCGGCTGAATCAGTCGATGGTCTGGTTGAGGCGCAGGTCGCGGGAGGAGGCGCCTACGCTGAGGGTGCGCTTGCCGGTTGCGGCCATCCACTTGCCGTCCTTGGTGGACCAACACTCAAGCTGGCGCGGGGCAACATGCAGGGTGACGGTCTTGGCTTCGCCCGCGGCCAGGTGGATGCGGTCGAAGGCGGCCAGAGCGCGCACCGGGAACTGGACTCCCGTGGGAATCTCGCTGGGTGCGCCCAGGTAGACCTGTGGAACCTCGTCGCTGTCTGCTGCGCCGGTGTTCTTGATGTTGACCTTCACGTCGAGGCCGCCTTCGGCGTTCTTCTCGACCTTGAGGTCGGAGTACGCGAAGGTGGTGTAGCTGAGGCCGTGGCCGAAGGCGAACAGCGGAGCGATGTCTTCCTTGTCGAACCAGCGGTAGCCCACGTTGACGCCTTCGCTGTAGGTGGTTTTGCCGTCCACACCCTTTTGCGAGCGCTCGGGGTGTTTCGGGTCGGTGGCGGCGTAGTCTTCCAAGCGCTTGCCCCAGGTTACCGGCAGGCGTCCGGCGGGGCTGGTCTTGCCCAGCAGCAGGTTGGCCGTGGACCAGCCGCCCTCATCGCCGGGCCACCACATTTCAAGGACCGCCTTCACCTTGTCCACCCAGGGCAATGCGACGGGCTGGCTGGTGTTGAGAACGACGATGGTGTTGGGATTGACCGCGGCAATCTCTTCTACGAGCTTGTCCTGCTCGCCGGGAAGGCCGAAGACGGGTTCGAGGCGCGTCCACAGGAAGACCACTGCGGTCTTGGCGCTCTTGGCCGCGGCAATGGCTGCTTCGTGGTCGGCCTTGCGCTGCTCGGGCGTGTACCAGTTGAGGCGAACCTGGACAGGCGAGTTGGAAGTGTCGGGGCTGGTAGAAACCTCGATAGCATGCGGCCCGGCGGTCAGCTCGACCGCGCGGCGGACGTTATCGATGTGGTCGGTGGTGGGAACGGCGTTGTCCTGGTTGGCTTGCAGAATGTCGCCGTGGACGCCACCCTGGAAGACGCCGGTCGAGGCCAGACGCTTGCCGTCGAGCCGAATGACGGCGTTGGTGCCCATGGCCTGGAGATAGAGCCAGTAGGTGCCGGCATGCGGCGGGGTGAGCTGGCCCTTCCAGGTGACAACCGAGTTGGGGGCGAGCGCATTTGCGCCGGTGAAGTTGAGGTCGGCGTCAATTTGGGTCGCGCTGCCAGTCGTGCGCTCCAAGCCGGGCTTGCCGTCGTGGCTCAGCGCGCTGGCGGGCACGGGAACGCCGGTCATGTCGTCGTTCACGGCGAACTTGATGTTGGCGTTGCCGGAGATCTTCTTGAGAGCATCGAGCGGGCCAACCTGGCGTTCCGGCAGTCCCACCGAACGCTCGCCGTTGATGCCGATCGAGTCGACCTGGAGAGCGGTGGGTCCGATGAGGACCACGGAATCGAGGTCGGCGGCCTTCAGGGGCAGGGCAGCGCCTTCGTTCTTCAGAAGTACGGCTGCATCTTCGCCGGTCTTCTCAATGATCTTGGCGTTGGCCTCGATGGACTGCTCGGTCACTTCGTGCTTGGCCTGGCCGTCGAGGTAGCCAAAGTGGGCGATCTCATAGAGCACGCGGCCGGCGGCGCGGGTGATGGCGGCATCGTTGACCGAGCCCTCCTTCAGAGCATCGGCCATCTTCTTGGGATCGAGCTTAAGGCCAAAGTCGCCGCCTCCGCCTCCGCCCTTGCGCGCGGGTTCCTCGGGGATGGTCCCGCCGAACATGTCGGGGCCTTCGTCGCTAGCGGCATGCTTTCGCGGTGCGGGCGGAGGAGGCACGGGTTGCAAGTCGAAGAACGAAGGAATGGACCAGGCTGCGCCGGGAGTCGGCTCGCCGGGCATCTCCATGTCCAGGCCGGCATTGATGAAATTGACGGCGTGGACCGCGCCCCAGTCGGAGGTGACGAAGCCCTTGAAGCCGATCTCGTCGCGCAGGATCTTGGTCAGCGTGGAACCGTTGCCGCAGGCGAAGGTCCCATTGACACGGTTATAGGAGCACATGATCGAGGAAACATCGGCGCGCCGGATGGCGGCATCGAAAGGCGCTACATAGACCTCGTGGAGCGTCTGGTCGTCGACGAAGATGTTGCCTGAGTTGGAGTCGTAGGCCACGTAGTGCTTGATCTGGGCCATCACATGCTGCGACTGGATGCCCTTGACCTCGGCGACGCCCATTTCGGAGGTGAGGAAGGGGTCTTCGCCAAAGGTGTTGTAGCCGCGGCCGAATTCAAGATCGCGATCGATGTTGACGAAGGGCTGCAGCGAGACGTCGATGCCCAGCGCGCGGTCTTCGCGGCCGATGACCAGCCCGTTCTCCTCGGCCAGCTTGCGGCTGAAGGTGGCGGCCACGCCCATGGTGGCGGTTTCACCCTGCGAGGGATGGCGGGTAAGCACTCCCGGCGGCCCATCGGCAAAGCGCAGCCCCGGAATGCCAAGGCGCGGAATACCGGCCGAGTAGCCTGCCTGGCCCTGATAAACAGCCGGGTCCTCGTGCGTGCCATGAATCAGCGTCAGTTTCTCTTCCCGGGTCATCTGGCTGAGCAGCTTGTCGACCCGCGCATCGCCCGTGACTACCGGCACGCTTTGCGCCAGCGCCAACCCCGCGCCGAGCACCAAAGCCGCCACTCCCCACACGGCCCGCTGGCTCGTGCGCATTCTCTTTGTGTTTTTCAATGGAATCACCTTTTTTGGCCCCTGCCAATTCTCAAGGACGGTTGAGAATGCCGCGGGGACGCAGCTTTTGCAACCGTTTTCCTTCTCTTGCTTTTGTCCGATTATAAAACGATTTAGCGAGCAGAGGCGGCGGGCGTGCAGCGCGCTGCAGCGTACCTTGGGCTCAAATCCTTGCAGAACTGCGCCGGCTGTGGGCAAGTTCAGGCAGGCAAGGGCAATTCGGCCGAGAAGCCCTGGGCGATGAGGTCGGCGCGCAAGCGTTCGACGGTGGAGAACTCGATGGCCTGGATGCCCAGCGCTTGGGCGGCCACTATATTGACCTGCCTGTCGTCGAGAAACAGCGTCTCCCCAGGTTGAGTGCCGAGTTCCTTCAGCGTATGAAGATAAATGGCCGGGTCGGGCTTGGCCAGGTGCAGTTGGTAGCTCCAGACCTGCACGTCGAAGCGGGGCAGCCAGTCGAACTCGCGCTTCATGTTGTCGAGCACGTTGTCGCCCATGTTGGAGAGGATGGCGGTGAGCAGTCCGCGTTGTTTTAGCTGTTGCTGCCAGGCCAGCATGGAGGGATTCTGGGTGGTCCACATGCGGGCGTCCCACTGGTTCAGTTCTTCCACGATTCTCTGCTCCGGTGGCAGGCCGGCTGCGCGCACAAATTCCTGCCAGAAGGCGATGCCGGTGAGCTTGCCCTCGTCGTAGGCGTGGCGGTTGGCCCAGTAGAGGCTCTCAAAGCGCTCCAGGGGCAGGCCGGAGATGCGGATCAGCGCGGCGTGCGCCTCGGGGTCTTGCGGTCCAGTCAATACCAGCCCATAATCGAAAACCACCGCGCGCAGAGCCAATGTTCCCCCCGAGGACGTCCATGTATTGTTGAAAAGGACGTCTTCTCTTATTGTGCACGAGCCAACCGGGGCCATAAGAGCGGCGTTGACGTCATCTCCAGGATTGGCATCATGCGCTTCTCGCAACGAACAAATTGGGACACGGAAGAAAGCGAACTGGCGCGGGCTCACCGGCAGCGTGTGCAAGCCGGGCTGCCCATTGCCGACCTGACGGCGTCGAATCCTACGCGCTGCGGGTTTGAGTATCTTCCAGAACTGCTTGCGGCGCTCGCGGACCCGAAGGCGCTCGATTACGATGCCCAACCCCGAGGAATCCTGAGCGCGCGCGAGGCCGTTTGTGGGTACTACGCCGACCACGGTGTGGCGCTGAAGCCCGAGCAGATTGTGCTGACCACCAGCACCAGCGAGGCCTACAGCTACCTGTTCAGGCTGCTTTGCGATCCGGGCAGCGAGATCCTCATTGCCCAGCCGGGCTACCCGCTCTTCGATTTCCTGGCCGTGCTGGACGATGTCGGCCTGAAGACCGCTTCGCTGGTCTACGACCATGGCTGGCAAATTGAGCCGGAGGGGCTTCGCCGAGCGATGACTCCACAGACACGCGCTATCGTCCTGGTTCATCCCAACAATCCGACGGGGCACTTTACCAAGCCGTGGGAAGCTGAGGAGTTGACACGGTTGTGCCGGGAGTTCGATCTTTCGCTGATTGTGGACGAAGTTTTTCTTGACTACGGGTTTGCGGAGGGAGGCAAGAGTTTCGCCGCGGGCCTGGATGGCGTTCCGGTCTTCGTGGTGAGCGGACTGAGCAAGATCGCCGGCTTGCCGCAGATGAAGGCTGCATGGATCGTTGCGACCGGCCCGGAGAGCGCCGCCGCTTTGGAGCGGCTCGAGGTCGTTGCCGACACGTTCTTGTCGATGAACGCGCCGGTGCAGTGGGCGTTGCCCGAATGGCTGAAGGGGCGGAAGGATATTCAGAGGCAGATCGGGGAGCGGGTTGTGGCCAATCTGGCCGAACTGGACCGGCAGATCGGCGCTCTGCTCGCGGTGCGCCGGTTGGAGCTGGAGGGGGGATGGTATGCCACGCTGCGCATTCCGGCTCTGCAACCCGATGAGCAGACGGTCTTGGAACTGCTGGAGCGCGGCGTCTGGGTGCATCCAGGCTACTTTTTCGGCATGGCGGAGTCCGGCTGGCTGGTGGTGAGCCTCTTGGGGCCGGAGGAGGAATTCAGCACCGGAGTAACCCGGCTTGTTGCCTTTCTCGGTACGCATCCAAGTGGTAACTGTGCGCGGGGTGCGCTTTAAGCAACGCCTGAATTGAGTGGCGATAAACGATTGAAATAAAGCTGTTTATAAACCGCGCGCTCAAGGTGGCCTGGGGATGGCGTCTCACGCACCGGCCAGATGGCTTTTGACGCAGCCGTTGACGCCCTCCCTGTCCTTGTATACTGTCGCAGAAAATCAGCAGCACAATCCAGCGTAAGGAAATTCAATATGGCCTATAACATGGGTCTACTCTTCGGTGCATTGGGCATGGGCTCGCTCTGCGGGCTATTGCCCCTCATCTTTGGGATGCGCAAGGGGCAGCAGAGTCTTGGGCTGGCGGGCTTTGTGGTTTGCGTCTTCTGCGGCCTGGTCCTGGGCGTTTTGCTGGCTTTGCCCGCCGCAATTGTCTTTACACTGATCATCTTTAGCAAGGCGCGCCCTGCATGAGCCGCAGCCATCGGCATTTCCGCTGCCAGGCCGATGGCTGCCGGATCGCTGAACCCGGTTGCTGCTCCGACGGAAGACGGGGAGTTTCTCCGGTACCAGAGGTGCGCCTTGTCAGGGATAGAGATGCGCTTTGAAGGGCGCCCGAGGAGAATCGTTCAGCGATGGCTTCCGTGCTCTAACGACACCGCAGAAACGGGTTGTTCCTGCGCTCGTTGCCGATGGTTGTGGCCGGTCCATGGCCGGTGAGAACTTTGGTTTCGTCGGGCAGGGCCAACAAGCGGGTCTGGATGGAGTCGATGATCTGCTCGGAATTCCCGCCCGGCAGGTCGGTGCGCCCTATGCTGCCGGCAAAGAGCGTGTCGCCGGCGATGAGCAGCTTGAGCGGGGCAAAGTGAAGGCACACTGAGCCCTGGGTGTGCCCGGGAGTGTGCAACACCTGGGCGGGGAAGCGCTCCAGGCCGACGAGCTGGCCGTCGGCGAGCCAGGCGTCGGGCGGCGCGGTCTCCGGTGTGGGAACGCCGATCCATCCGGCCTGATCGTCCATTGTGGCCAGTAGCGGCAAGTCGTCCTGGTGGAGCAGGATGGGCGCGCCGGTGAGGCGCTTGAGGCGCAGCGCGCCGCCCACGTGATCTATGTGGGCGTGGGTGACGAGAATCTGCTTGAGCTTGAGGCCGAGTTCGGCCAGGCGGCGGGCGATGCGGCCTGCTTCGTCTCCGGGATCGACGACGACGGCTTCACCAGACTCCTCGTCGCCAAGGATGGTGCAGTTGCTTTGCAGCGGGCCGACAGGGAAGGTCTCCAGGATCATGCTTTTATTCTACCGGTGGTTGAAGATCGGCTTCTGTTACTCCGATTATTGGCAGACTTGAATCATGTTTGGGTTGCTTTCCGCAGCCGTGCTTCCCTTCATGTCTGTGGAGTTGCCAGAATAGGTTCAGCTTTGCTTCACTGCCTTCCTCAGCTTCTCGATATGCCTCCAATATCCGTGAGCGCACCTCGCAGGGGAGTGCAGGAAGACACGTCCGCCCCCGTTGAGTGGTTTTTCTGCCGAGCTGATGTCCTTTGCTCATTTCGCGAACAGTCAAAGAATACCGTGTTCTCCAGCCTTGTTGGGAACCCGTGAACAATTCGTTCTTGCGAGTCGGCAGTCCCTCAGCGGCTAAGGCCCAAGTTCCTTTTGCTGTGCATTCGGCACGACTGAAGTCATGCCCTGACGCAGAACAAAATCCCACTATTGGACACTAGCTCTGGTTCAGTTTCAGTCCCAGGCTGTCCATTACTTCCAGGGCGAAGCGGGCGGAGACGGTGGCCGGGCCGCCGCCCATTTCGATGCCGACTTCGATGGCTTCCAGCAGCTCCTCATACGTTGCGCCGGAGGCCGCTGCCTGCTCGATGTGCCACTGCATGCAGGATTCGCAGTCCTGGACCACGGAGATTCCCACGGCAATCAGCTCCTTTTGTTTCTTCGGGAGCGCGCCATCGCGGTAGGCCGCCTTCTCCATGGCCAGAAAGCCGTCGTAGACCTTCGACTTGCTGGCCAGGAGTTTGGCATGGGCCTGCTTGCGGCGCAGCGACATCTCTTCGAGCTTGTTCATATCGTGCAAACCCTTTTGCTTTTGGAATTGCCCGGATTCTACTATCCCGCCGCGGGTTTGCGGAAGGTGATGGCGTAGAACTTGCCATCCTTCAGCATTTCCACGCGAATGTCTTCCATCTCGGGCGGTACCAGGTCCACGGGAACGGTCACAGCCTGTTCGCGATCGGAATAGAAACTGCTGGTATACGGAATCTTCTGATAGGTGCTCTTCACGTACTCCTCGGTCTCGTCCTCGATCATCAGATGGGCGCCCGGCTTGGCGACGCGGATCATCTCGCGGACGGCCTTGGCGCGGTCGCTGAAGAAGTTGAAGCCGCCGGCGGTGAAGACCACCTCGAAGCTGGCATCGGCGAAGGGCAGACATTCGGCGTTGCCGAGATACAATTCGGCCTCCAGCTGCCAGCGGCGCAGGTTGTTCTGGCAGCGCGTCAGCATCTCGGGGGAGAGGTCGAGACCGGAGAGCTTGGTTCCTTGAGGCAGGTATTTGAAGTTGAGACCGGTGCCGACGCAGGTCTCCAGCACTGAGTCGCCGGGTTTGACTTCGAGCAAACTCATGTAGTTCTCGAAATACGAGTCCAGGTCCAAGCCTCGGAAGGCGCCGAAAACACGCTGGGTATCGTCGTAGAAACCGCCGATGGTTTCGTAAAGGTGGTTGTACTTGCCATTGTCGCCGGTCAAATCTTCCGGCCGGAGAAAGGTGGGAATTCCGTTGCGAACCGGGAACCGCTCGCCGGAGCTGCTGACCAATGCCTCGCGCCCCGGTTCGCCTTCCACATGCAGGGGGTTTCCGGAAAACGGGCTTTGCAGGCGGGAGACGGTCTCTGGACGGTCAGCCCAGGTTCGCCATTGGATGGGGCGAAAGAGCGCCCAAACACCCAGAAGCAGGGCAGCGCCAAGGCAGGAGATGCCGAAGGCAGCGGCGACCGATGGCGGCAGGGTCGCAGAGATCGAATGCCGCGCAACCTCGTAGCCCGCCGCCAGAATGAAGCATGCCGCAAAGACAAAAACGGTGGCGCGCGATTCGCGGTTCCAGAACCAGACTAGAATTGCGGCGAACCAGCAGATGAGGAACTTGTGCAGGCCGGCTCCCTGTGCTGTGCCCATATGCAATGCCAGGACGAGCCATGGGATGGAGATCGCCGCCAGTGGAAACGGCAGCGTGGCGAGGAATCCCGGCAGGCGCGCGCCGACCAGCCGATGGAAGGTCAGGGGTAAGACGCCCAGCACGGCGGCCAGCAGCAGTCCGCCGAGGTATTGAAGCGCTGGCATGGGGCCGGTCAACGGCAATTTGCGCCAGCCGAAGAGCAGACCAGGAACGAAGCTGAAGGCAACGAGCCAGAGAAAGCCGCGGCGAGGCTTTTGCGTGCCGACGAACCAGACGCCCATGATGGGGCCGGTCCATGCGCCCACCATGGATGAAAAGAATCCGAGAATAAACAGGCCGGAGACGGCCCAGGCTACCATCTGCGAACTGCGGCTGGGGCGGACTTGCGTAGGCATCGTGCGGTTCTCCTTTGAGTAATGCCGCCCTTGTGTGCGGCCGTGTGCGGATTTCGCCTCAACTTCAGGCAGGGTTGGCTTCTGGGGGCGTGTCTGCTGCCTGCCGAGGTTGAGCCTCGGCGGCTTCGATGGCGGAGAGCTGGGCCAGGGTGGATTCGCCCCACTCCAGGGCGGCGCGGGTCAGCGCCATTCCCAGGCTCAGCGTAAGCATCCAGTAGGGTTTGTTCGGGTTCTCGGTTGGATAGCGCCGCGAGGCCTGCTCGATTCCCTCCAGAGTGGCCATCATGTGCTGGTTCCTCCTCTGAAGCTCGCGGACATGCGCAAGGGCGACGCCCGGCGCGGCTTCTCCGCCAAAAAACAGCTTGAGCATGAACTCGTTGCGGGGCGGATCGTTCTGGAAAGGCAGAGCAAGCCACTCGCGGAGGCAGACGCGTCCGGATTCGGTAAGCGAATACTCCTGCCGCTTGCGGCGGGGTCCGGAGTCGGGCTTCTTGGCCTCAATGAGACCTTCGCTCAAGAGCCGCTTGAGCGTGGGGTAGATCTGTCCGTAGCTCTCGCCCCAAAAGCTGCCGAAGTTGTCTTCGATCGCCTTGTGGATCTCATAGCCGGAGGCGGTGAGTCCTGGCGAGAGGGAGAGCATGCCGAGGATGACGTAGGCGGTTCTGCTGTGCTGCATATAGCTACAAGATATATCTGACAGATATGTATGTCAACAGAATTCTGCGCCCTGATCGATCAAAAGCCGAGGGACAACAAAAAGCGGCAAGCCATTTGGCTTGCCGCTGATCTGTAAAAAACTGAAAAAAGTGACTTAGCTTACTTTCCGGTCTTGGCGGGTGCGGAAATCGGGGCGGTCTTGGTGCCTTCCAGCACGGAGTGTGTGCCGGTGGAGCGCACATAGAGGATGGTCAGACTGATGGAGGTAAGCAGGAAGATGACTGCCGACCAGGTGGTGAGCCGGGTGAGCACGTTTGCCGCCGCGCGAGGGCCAAAAGCGGTCTGCGAACCCTGTCCGCCGAAGGCGCCTGCCAGATCGGCCGAGCGGCCCTGCTGGAGCAGTACGACTCCGATCAGAAACAGGCACACAATCACGTGCAGGACAACGACAAAGTAGAGAACCATGTTCATCTTGTAAGCTGCTTTCCGAGCCTTGCCCGGTTGGCCCGGACAGGAAGATCATTTGGTGCGGAGGAGGGGACTTGAACCCCTATGCCTTTTGGGCGCTAGCACCTCAAGCTAGTGCGTCTGCCAATTTCGCCACCTCCGCACG
>Ga0181529_10000774_pt1 | contig 45163 bp, 26 predicted proteins | sample PEATcosm2014_Bin_36_FD_119763 | JGI IMG/M metagenome (GOLD analysis project Ga0181529, IMG submission 119763) | Peatland microbial communities from MTU Mesocosm Facility, Houghton, MI, USA - PEATcosm2014_Bin10_30_metaG | ecosystem: Environmental > Terrestrial > Soil > Wetlands > Peat | place... | reverse complement strand
CCGTATTATGCGCTGGGTTTCGGGCTGGTGCACGGGTTCGGCATCGCGGGTCCACTCGGCGGACTGGGCCTGGCGAGGACGCTGCTGCCGTTTCACCTGGGCGTGGAACTGGCGCAAGGAGCGATGGTGCTGGCGGCGTGGCCGGTGGTGTGGTGGCTGGCGAGCCGGCGGCCGATGGCGATGACGCGGTTGGCAGCGGCGGGATCGCTTGCGATCGGGGTGCCGGGCGCAGTTTGGCTGGTGGACGGGTTGAGCCCGCGGGTGCTGGCGCAGACGGCGCCTTCGCCGGAGGCGGCGGCGGCGCGCGTGGACGCATCGTTCCGGCCGTTCGCGCCGCTGGTCGGGACACGGCACGATGAGCAGTTCTATTATGTGGAGTCGGATGGGATGCCGCGGCACCGGATGATGGTGGGCATTACGGCGTGGCAGCAGCAGGTGCCGCTGCCGCAGGCGTATCGCGGCGATAACGCGTGGCGATTTCCGCTGTTCCCACGGCCGGCGGTGGCGCCGCTGTCGGCCAAGGAGCATTTCTTCCGGGGCGCGATCGCCATCGCGGCCAACGGCGTACCAATCTTCAATCCGATCAAGAACGACGGCGTCACGGACACGTTCCTGGCGGGCGAACTGGACGAGTTCGGGGGCCACGGAGGCCGCGCGGACGACTATCACTATCATCTGGCGCCGCTACACTTGCAGAAAGTGCTGGGCACAGCGACGCCGGTGGCGTATGCGCTGGACGGTTATGCTATCTACGGCCTCACGGAGGCGGACGGATCGGCCGCGGAGAAGCTGGACGCGTTCAACGGACACACGGGCAAAGACGGCGTGTATCATTACCACGTCACGAAGAACTATCCTTATCTGAACGGCGGCTTTCACGGGGTAGTGGTGGAACGGGACGGGCAAGTGGATCCGCAGCCGCGCACCGACCCGGTGCGGCCGTCGGGCGAACCGCTACGGGGGGCCACGGTGACGGGGTTTGAAGCACTGGCCGGCAACAGTTATGAGCTGATCTACACAATTCGCGGCGAGACGCGGAAGATCCACTATACGGTTGAGGCCGGCGGGCGGTACGTATTCGAGTTCACGGATGGCGGCGGCGCGACGCACACCGAAACCTACATGCGGCGGGGCCGCGGCCGAGGCCGTGGACCGGGAGAAGAAGGCCGATGAAGTGCGCGGGCTTCCTATTGTTGGCCGGGGCGGCTGCCGCGGCGGCGTGGGCGGTGGCGCAGGAACGGCAGGGCGGCGGACCGCCGGCGGTGTTCCGGACGGACGTCCCGGCGCACGAGATCGACGTGATTGAGGCGCGGCCGACGGACACGTCGGTGACGTTGAGCATGATGGCGGCGCGGGAGACGGCGGCGACCTTTTCGTACCAACCGGGAGGCGCGGCGCGTGGGCTGCGGCTGCCGGCGGGCGTGCCGGTGGAGATCGAGGTGATGGGACTGACGCCCGACCGATCCTATGAGTATACGATCGCCGCGGGAAAGCCGCTGGCGGCGGGGCGGTTTCGCACGGCGCGGCCGGCGGGCGCGACTTTCGCGTTCGCAGTGCAGGCGGACTCGCATTTGGACGGCAACACGGACGGGCGGGTATACGCCAATACGCTGGCCAACATCGTGGCGGATCAACCGGACTTCCTGGTGGACCTGGGCGACACCTTCATGACGGAGAAGTACGGTGCGTATCGGGACTCGGCGCCGCAGTACCTGGCGCAGCGATATTACCTGGGACTGGCGGGGCGGACGATGGCGGTGTTTCTGGCGCTGGGGAATCATGACGGCGAAGTTGGGTGGCGCACGCGCGAACCGGACATGACGGCGTGGGCCTCGGGGATGCGGCGCAAATACTTTCCGCCGGTGCAGGCCAACCACTTTTATGCGGCGGGACCGGAGAAGAACAGCTACTACGCGTGGACCTGGGGGGACGCGCTATTCGTGGTGCTCGATCCTTTCACGGAGACTCGCGACAAGCCGCGGACGGAGAGCGAAGGCTGGGCGTGGACGCTGGGGCGGGAGCAGTACGAATGGCTGCGGGCGACGCTGGCGGGGTCGCGGGCGCGTTGGCGGTTTGTCTTCATCCACCACCTGGTGGGCGGGAGCAGCCGGGAGGCGCGGGGAGGCGCGGAGGCATCGGTGTTTTTCGAATGGGGCGGGGCTAACAGCGACGGCACGCCTGGTTTCGTGGCGCATCGCAGGGGATGGGCGATGCCGATTCACGATCTGCTGGTAGCGCAGCACGTCGCGGCGGTATTTCACGGGCACGACCATTTGTATGTGCGGCAGGAACGCGACGGAGTGGTGTACCAGGAAGTGCCGCAGCCGAGCCAGGCGCGCGGCGACCGGACGGACAGCGCGGCGGAGTACGGCTACCGGTCGGGCACGCTGCTGGGAAGTTCGGGGCACTTGCGGGTCTCGGTATCGAAGACGCGGACGGTGGTGGAGTATGTGAAGTCGCGGTTGTCGGGGGCGAACCGGGAAGTGGCGGACCGGTACACGCTGGGGCGCTGAGGGGAGTGGCGATGCAGGCAGGGAAGGCACTGGCGATAGCGGGCGCGACCGCGTTGATTGCGGCCGGGCTGATTGCGCAGGGACGGCGGGAACAGCCAGCGGCCAACGCCGGAATGACGGTGGCGCTGGGCCGTCCCACGGAGCGATCGATCACGCTGAGCGTGCTGGCGCCTATGGCGACGGAGGCTTGGGCGGAGTACGGAACGGCATCGGGGCAATATCCGGGGAAAACGGGTAGCGCGCGGGGCGCGGCGGGGGAGCCGTTCGAGATCGCGGTGGGCGGACTGCAGCCGAACACCCGCTACTACTATCGGCTGCGGTACCGGCGGCCGGGAGAGACCACCGCGGACCGCGGCGCGGAGCAGACCTTCGTGACGCAGCGGGCGGCGGGCAGTACCTTCACGTTCGGAGTGCAGGGGGATTCGCATCCGGAGAGGCCCGGCAAAATGTTCAACGCCGACCTATATGCGCGAACGGTGGAGCGGGTGCGGGAAGAGCAGCCGGATTTCTACGTGATGCTGGGCGACGATTTCAGCATCGAGCCGTTGATTGCGCGCGGGACGCTGTCGCAGCCAGCGGTCGACAGAGTCTATGCGCGGCAGCGCGCGTATCTGGCGCGGCTGACGGGATCGACGGCGCTATTCCTGGCGAACGGGAACCACGAAGAGGCCGGACAGTTCCTGCTGGATGGGACGGCCAACAATGCGGCGGTCCTGGCGGGCCGGGCGCGGACGCGATTCTTCCCGCTGCCGGAGCCGGACGATTTCTATACGGGGGACACGGAAGCGGTGACGCCCGTCGGCCTGCTACGCGACTACTATGCCTGGACGTGGGGCGACGCGCTGTTCGTGGTGATGGATCCGTACTGGCACTCGCCGGTGCAGGTGGATGCGGATCCCGGTGGGCAAGGCGGCGGCCAGGCGGACGGGAAGCAGAACGCGGCGCGGGCGGGGCGCAATCGCGATCTGTGGGCGGTGACGATCGGCGACGCACAGTACGCCTGGCTGAAGCGGACGCTGGAAGGGAGTCATGCGCGCTACAAGTTCTTGTTCGCGCATCACGTACTGGGTACGGGGCGCGGCGCGATCGAAGTGGCCGATCTCTACGAGTGGGGCGGACGGGACCGGCGCGGCACGGACCTGTTTCACGAAAAGCGGCCGGGCTGGGAGATGCCCATTCATCAATTGATGGCGAAGACCGGCGTCACCATTTTCTTTCAGGGCCACGACCATCTGTTCGCGCACCAGCAGAAGGACGGCGTGGTGTATCAAGAGACGCCGAATCCGGCCGACGATACGTACACGGCCTTCAACCGCGACGCGTACCGATCGGGAGACATTCTGCCCAACGCGGGCCATCTGCGGGTGACGGTATCCACCGCCAACGTCCGCGTGGAATACGTGCGATCGTACCTGGCGAAGGACGAGACGGCGGAGCATCGCGATGGCGAGGTCGCGTTCTCCTACACGGTGAAGGCGCGCGACGGCGAGGGGAAACCGGGCGCGCGGTGGAGCATGAAGCAACTGCCCGACACCGGGCAGACGGTGAAGTACACGACGACGCGCGGAGAAGACGCCGATAGTCCGATCGATCCGCAGTCCTTTACTGACGGCGGGGACGGCACGGTGACGGACAACGTCACGGGGCTGATGTGGCAGCAGACGGACGGCGGGGAAATGACGTGGGAGAACGCGGGGGAGTACGCCCGCCGATTGCGATTGGCGGGGCATGACGACTGGCGGTTGCCGGGCGCGCACGAGCTGTTCAGCATTCTCAATCGCGGGCGGAATCCGGCGCTGGACGCGAAGTACTTTCCGCGCTCGGCGGCGGAGTACTGGTGGTCGGCGGATGCGATGGCGGGCGATCCGCGGCGTATCTGGGTGACAAACTCGGGCGGCGGGATCGGGCCGCATCCGCGAAACGAGACGGCAAGCGCGGGGGGAAGCCGGCGGTTCCACGTGCGGTGTGTGCGCGGCGGGCAGACGGGCGGGACGGCGCCTGGCGGACGCTTCACGGCGAATCCCGACGGCACGGTGACCGACCGGGCGACGAAACGGATGTGGCAGCAGGCTGAAGCGCCGGCGATGACGTGGGAAGACGCGCTGCGATACGCGGGGACTTTGTCGCGGGGCGGGCATAGCGACTGGCGGCTGCCGAACATCAAGGAACTGCAATCGCTGAGCGATGAAGAGCTGACGAATCCGTCGATCGATCGGGAGGCGTTCCCGGGAGCGCGGGCGGCGGAATACTGGTCGTCGACGACGTTGTTCAGCCGGGAAGCGACGCGGGCGTGGGTGATCGATCTGCGCGCGGGGATTGTGACTTACACGGAGAAGACCGAGCCGCGACTGGTAAGGGCAGTGCGCGGCGGGAAATAGACTGGCGCTTGCCATCCGACTATACCTATAGTGCAGTCCATCGGTTGGCGCCTCGCGAATCGCCGAACTGGTCGGAAGGGCGGGTTGACAGCGCGCCGCAGGCTGTTAGCCCGCCCCACGTAAAACCAAGACGCGGGTCGGTATAATGCGGTCTGGAGGTCCCAATTCAGATGAACCGGATTTCGCGAAGGGACTTGTTTACGGGGGCTGCGACATTCTCCATCATCGCGCCGCAACTGGTGCGCGGGTCGCAGGCAAATTCCCAGATCGCGGTGGGGCTGATCGGGTCGGGCGGGCGCGGCACCTACGATGCCACGCTGCTCCATCGCGATCCACGGGCGCGGGTGACGGCGCTGTGCGATCTGTTCGACGACCGCATCGAGACGGCCAAGGGCAAAATCAAGCTGGACCACGTGGCGGTCTATCACGACTTCGAAAAGCTGCTGGCGTCGGACGTGGACGCGGTGGTGATCGCCACGCCGCCGTTCGAACATCCGCGGATGCTGGAAGCGGCCGTCCAGGCGCGCAAGCATATCTATTGCGAGAAGCCCATGGGCGTGGACCTGGCGGGCGTGAAGCGCGCCATCGCGGCGGGGCGCAAGATGGATCCGTCGAAGGACCTGGCGGTGGGGTTCCAGCAGCGGTACGGGCCGGTGTACCTGGAGGCGTTCCGACGCATCCGCGAGGGACAGATCGGCGAACTGGTGAATGCGCGCGGCTTCTGGATTGGCGGCGACCCATTCCAGCGCGTGCCGTATGCCGACGCGAAGACGGAGAAACTGCGCAACTGGTTCTGCTACCGCGACTATTCGGGCGACATTATTGTGGAACAGGATTGCCACAATTTCGACGTGCTGCATTGGTTCCTGAGCGCGCGGCCGGTGCGCGCGGTGGGGATGTCGGGACGCAAGGTGCGCACGGGGATGGAAATCTCCGACCACCTGAGCCTGAGTTTTGAATTCCCGCAAGGGATGCACGTGAACTACGAAGCCAACCAGATATCGACGGGCGGATTCCGGCGGGTGGGCGAGGAATTCACGGGGACCAAGGGCGTGATGGAGACGTCGCGGGAACGCATGGTGCATCACAAGGGAGTCAAGGACGTGGAGACCGTGACGTCGCCGCGCGATATCACGGCGGACGGGCTGGAGGCGTTTCTGGGGCGGATCGAGAGCGGCAAAGTGGAGAATATTGCGGAGCGCTCGGCCATCAGCACGCTGTTCGCGATTCTGGGGCGGACGGCGATGTACCGGCAGGGCGCGGCGGAGTGGACAGCGGAATTCGGAGACGTGTAAAGGAGAAACAATGCGCCGCAGAGATTTCTTGCCCGCGCTGGCCGCCTCCGCGGCGCTGGCGCAGACGGCCGCGCAGGAGCGCCACCAGGGCCGGCTGAAGCAGTGCGTGACGCAGGGCGTGTTCGGGCGCGGCATGAGCCTGGAAGAGCAATGCCGCGCGGCGGCCCAGGCGGGCTGCTACGGATTCGACCTGATCGGGCCGGCGGATTGGCCGCTGCTGAAGAAGTGCGGGCTGATTCCGACGATGTATCCGCCCGGGCCGGGCGGGACGATTCAGAATGCGCTGAACCGCACGGAGAATCACGCGGAGCTGGAAAAGCAGATGCACGCGGCGCTGGACGAAGCTGCGGCCAACGGGGTCCCCAACGTGATTACGTTTTCGGGGAACCGGCGGGGGATGGCGGACGCGGAAGGCGCGGACCATTGCGTGGAGTTTTTGAACCGCGTGAAGGCGCACGCCGAAGACAAAGGCGTCACCATCTGCATGGAATATCTGAACAGCAAGGTGAATCACAAGGACTACATGTTCGATCACATCGCCTGGGGCGTGGATGTGATGAAGCGGGTGAATTCACCGCGGGTGAAGATTTTGTTCGATATTTATCACGCGCAGATCATGGATGGCGATATTGTGCGCAACATCCGCGACTTTTTTCCGTGGATCGGCCATTTTCACACGGGGGGCAATCCGGGCCGGCACGAGATCGACGAATCGCAGGAGCTGAATTACCGGTTCATCGCGCAGGCGATCGCGGATTTGCGCTACACGGGGTATGTGGCGCATGAGTATTCGCCGGCGCCGGGGCACGATGCGATCGCCAGCCTGACGCAGGCCATGAAGATCATGCAGGTGTGAGCGGGGGGAAAGGCTCGAAATCGCGGGAAGCGGCGGTTAGGAACCTTTTGAGGCAGGCTCCCGGCTTGGAAAGGAGGCTTCCGACACGATTGCCTGCGCCACAATCCAGTTCGCTCTGCATAACATCCGGCTGAATAGACATGCGCCTTCCATAATCCATATTTCCAGTATGTGCAATCGCGCCAACGATCAGCCTGGAATTGACAGATGGAACATCGTTTCGAAATGCGGAACCTGGAGACCACCCTGGAAAACCCTTTGGACCGGGACGGCGGTTCTGGTATGTTTCACCCGGTTCAGGAGGTTTCTCGCTATGTCCAATTGGCTACGTCGCCAGGTAGTGGTTTGGGCGGTTACGGCTTGCCTGCCGCTGGTCGCCCAGGAATTTCGTGCCGGAATCAGCGGCATCGTCAAGGACTCTCAGGGAGCAGGTATGCCGAAAGTGCCGGTCGAGGCACAGAATCTGGCTACCAACGATATCAGCAAGACCACCACGAACTCGGCAGGGGAGTATGCGTTCCCCGTGTTGCCGATCGGAACGTATCGGGTGACGGCGGATGCTCCGGGATTCAAGAAGTCGGTCCGCGACAACCTGGAATTGCGGGTGGGCGATAAGGTTCAGCAGGATTTCACGCTGGAAGTTGGGACGGTGAACCAGGAAATAACGATCTCGGCTGGCACGGAACTGCTGCAGACTGTGGTGACGGAGAAAGGACAGGTGGTGGACGAAGGGAACGTGCACGATCTGCCATCGCAGGCGCGCAACCCGTTTCTGCTGGGAATCATCGCGACGGGCGTGCAGTTCGATATCGGGGCCAATGCGCTGAGCCGGTCGGCGCGGCCGTTCGACGCGGGCAACAACGTGGCGGAGAGCATGTCGATCAACGGCGGACCTACGGGGTCGAGCGATCTGCTGCTGGACGGCGTTCCGAATACCGGAACGGAAGGCAGCAGCGCGGCCAACATGGGCTTCGTGCCGACGCCGGAGGCGGTGTCGGAATTCAAGATTCAGAGCAGCAACTACGACGCGCAGTACGGGCGCACGTCGGGCGGCACCATGACGGTGAGTTTGAAGAACGGAACCAACCAGCTTCACGGAGCCGTCTACTGGCTGGACAAGAATACGATCCTGACCGCCAATACGTTCGACCAGAACCGCATCGGCGCGGTGCGCGCGGCGTACCACGAGAACAACCCGGGAATCGAGTTCGACGGTCCGGTGGTGATTCCGCATCTGTACAACGGCAAGAACAAGACGTTCTTCATGTACGGATATGAGATCTGGCGCGACTCCATTCCGACGCCGACCACGTTCACGGAGCCGATGCCGGCGGCGGTGCAGGGGAACTTCAACACCACGCTGCAGAGCAACGGACAGCCGATCACCATCTACGACCCCAACACCACCACGCAGACGGGAACCACCTACACGCGGACGCCGTTTCCGGGCGACATTATTCCGGCCAGCCGCATGAACCCGGTAGGGGTGAAGATTGCCAGCTACATCCCGGCGCCGAACCTGGCGGGGGCAACCAACAATTTCGTGACTTCGCCCAATAACCGCACGGACGCGTACGATTCGCACGTGCTGCGCATCGACCAGGTGATCAACGAAAAGCAACGATTCTTCTCGCGCTTTGTGCGCGGTTTCCGCACAGAGACGAATGGAGACTATGGGTATCAGCAGGTGGCAGCGCCGGGGAACTCGTATTCCGACGGGCGGCTGAACCAGGGCGGAAATGCCGATCTGACCTCGGTGCTGTCGCCCTCGACGGTGCTGACTTCGCGCGTCGGGTACCTGCGGCACGATTTGTGGATCACGCTGTACGCCAGCGGTTTCGACCCGACGCAGTTAGGCTTTCCGTCGTCCCTGTTGAACACGCTGCCGCCGTATTTCCCCACCATCGTAACCGGCACGTATACGCAGTTCGGCGCGGCGCGGAGCGGCGGGAACCAGTTCACGGAGAGCGCCACGTGGTCGTGGTCTGAGATTGTGAACAAGACGGTCCGCCGGCACCAGATCAAGTTCGGCGGCGAATTCCGGTCGAACCTGGATAACATTAATTCCCCCACGACTAACTTCGGGAGTTATACCTTCAGCGCGGGATGGACGCAACAGAACGCGCTGACTTCGAACGCGGCCTATGGGAACTCCATCGCGTCGCTGCTGCTGGGCATGCCGACGAGCGGCAGCGTGCCCATCAATCCGGCGTACGCGTACGGCAATCACTACTACGGAACATTTGTGCAGGACGACTGGCGAATCGGCAGTAAGATCACCTTGAGCCTGGGGCTGCGCTGGGACTACGAATCGCCGATCACGGAGCGAAATAATCAGGCGGACGGGCCGTTCAGCCTGACGGCATCCAGCCCGCTGCAGGTAGTGGATCCGCTGCAGCCGGGCCTGACGGAGAAGGGCGGGATTACCTTCACCGGACCCGGCAACCGGATGCCGTATAACCGCGACCTGAATAACTTCCAGCCGCGCGTGGGGATTGCCTGGCATCCTCTGGACAAGACGGTCATCCGCGCGGGTTATGGATTGAGTTACTTCGCCACGTATACGCCGCCGATCGGATCGGGATTCCAGATTTCGACTCCATTTGTGGCCAGCCCGGATGGTAACATTACGTTCTCAGGGAACTACCTCAACAATCCCTATCCGCAGGGAATCCTGCAGCCGACCGGCAGCAAGCTGGGGCTGTCGACGTTCCTGGGGCAATCGGTCACCTTCGTGGATCCCAACCGGGTGATTCCGCGGGTACATCAGTTCTCGGTGAGCGTGCAGCGCGAATTGCCGGGCCGCTCGGTGCTGGAAGTTTCCTATGTGGGCAGCCGCAGCCAGGAGTTGGCAGTGTCGCAGAACCTGGATGCGGTGAACTGGGCGCAACTGGCGCAATACGGCGCCAACGCTTCGCCTAACCTGACCGACAGCCAGACAAATCCCTTCGCCGGCCTGATACCGGCCACCAACCTGAACACGGCAACCACCACGCGGCTGCAACTGCTGCTCCCGTATCCGCAATTCACGGGGCTGACGGAGAGTAATCTTCCGGTGGGGAAGAGCTGGTATAACTCAGTGCAGGTCCGTTGGGAGAAGCGGCTGACGCACGGCTTGAATGTGCTGGTGAGTTATACCAAGGAGAAGTGGCTGACGGCCACGTCGTACCTGAATGCGCAGGAAGGCATCACGGCGACGCCCGACCGGACGCTCAACGGCACCGACACGCCGAACCGCATCGTGATTAGCGGCAACTGGGCGCTGCCGATCTTCATGACGACGAAAGGCGCGGCGGGCGTCTTCCTGCACGGCTGGCAGGTGAACGGCATTTTCATGCGGGAGAACGGCTTCCCGCTGGCGGCGCCGAGCGGCTACTGGTCGACGGGAATCAATCCGGCGTTGTCCAACGGCAACGACTCGAAGTTCTTCAACACGTGCACGCTGCTGACCACCGGCGCATCGGAGAACTGCACGTTCAACGGGGAGACGCTGCCGTTTGCCTTCATCCAGCAGTATTCGAACACGGCGCGGACGCTGAGCGGCGAGTTCCCCACGATTCGTCCGCCCAAGGTGCCGAACGTGGACCTCTCGCTGTTCAAGCAGGTTACGTTCCACGAGAAGTGGAATGTCCAATTCCGCGCGGAGGCCTTCAACGCCACGAACTCGCCGCAGTTCAGCACTCCGAGCACCAGTCTGACCTCGACTTCGGCCGGCGTGGTCACGCTGACGCAGGTGAACGACCCGCGTAACGTTCAGTTATCGCTGCGGGTGAGGTTCTAACAGGGAGGAGATAGGAGTCAGGAGCTAGGAGGAAGGTCTCTCGCAGCGATGCGGGAGACCTTTTTCTTTTGGCGGAGCGGCTTGACAAGTCTCCGGGGAACGGCATAGATTCGACGGGGAGGTTCGGGCATGGAATACATGATCGACAAGCTGCTGCGGGAGTTCGAGCAGGGGAAGATGAGTCGCCGGCAATTGGTGCAGGCCTTGGCGCTGGGAGTTGCGGCGGCATCGCCGGCTGTGGGGGCGGACGGGAAAGGGTTCAAGGCAGTCACGGTGAACCATATCTCGTACCAGGTGGCCGACTATGCCAAGACGCGGGATTTTTATGCGGAGCTGCTCGGCATGGGAGTCAAGCAGGATACCGGGCGGCAATGCTACCTGACATTCGGAGACTCGTTTCTGCTGCCGCGCAACGCGCGCGCGGGCGCCGCGACGCCGCGCATCGATCATGTGGCGTACACCATCGAAACCTGGGACAAGGACGCAGTGGAAGCGGAACTGCGGCGCAGAGGGATGGAGCCGCGTCCCGATACGCCGGACAGCTTCCACGTGAAGGATCCGGACGGCTTCGATCTGCAGATCAGCGGGAAGAACATGAAGGCGTGATCGGGAGTCCGCATATTCTTGACGCGGTGCGGGATAGCCTTGACTTCGGGCGCGGCGACCCCATATAATTCTGCCAGTTCGGATGCTCGTCTTTTCCGAGGGGGATGCGAGCGGGAACCTGGGACCAGCCTCGGAACCATGTAGCTTCTCGAGGAGCGAAGTGACCCGAAAACTGTTCAGCGGCGGGGGGATCGCGATGCTGTGCGCGGCGTCCGCGCTGGCTCAGCCGGTTTCCTCAAACCAGGCGCTGGTGGGCCGTTATTGCGCGGGCTGCCACAACGCAAGGCTGGCCAGCGGCGGGTTCGACTTCGCGAAACTGGACCTGCAGCAGCCGGAAGCGCATGCCGAACTGGCGGAAAAAGTCATCCGCAAACTGCGCGCCGGGTTGATGCCCCCGGCGGGAATGCCGCGTCCCGAACCGGCGGCCGCGAAGGCGTTGGCAGCTTCGCTCGAAACTTCCATCGACCAGGCGGCGGCCGCTCATCCCAATCCCGGACGTCCGGCGCTGCACCGCCTGAACCGCACGGAATACGCCAACGCGGTGCGGCAGTTGCTGGCGGTGGATGTGGACGTGGCGCCGCTGCTGCCGTCCGACGATATGAGCCACGGCTTCGACAATATGGCGGATGTCCTGACGCTCTCGCCGGCTCTCATGGAAGGCTACATACGGGCGGCGGGGAAGATCAGCCGCGAGGCGGTGGGCGACCCCACGGCGCTGGCGCTGACTTCGACTTACTCCATCCCACGGGTGGTCTCGCAGGTGCGGCACGTTGAAGGCACGCCGCTGGGGACGCGCGGCGGCATGGCGATGGTCCACGATTTTCCGGCGGATGGCGATTACATTTTCAAGGTGGGATTCTATTACTCGCCCACCGGGCCGCTTTTCGGCATGAACCAGGGCAAAGGGCAGCAGATCGAGATCGCGATCAACGGCGAGCGGGTGGCGCTGTTGGACATCAGTCCGGGGATGACGCTGGCCAAGGACGGGATTAAGACGGAGCCGATCCACGTGAAGGCCGGGCCACAGCACGTGTCGGCGTCGTTCCCGCAGAAGGCCGACGGACCGATCGAAGACGAATACCGCATGGTGGAGCAGAGCCTGGTGGACGTGAGTGTGGGCGCGCTTCCGGGCATGACCACGCTGCCGCATCTGCACGAGCTGGCGATCACGGGACCGACCAGCGTGTCGGGCGTTTCGGACACGCCGGCGCGCCGCAAGCTGTTTTCCTGCCGGCCGGCGGAGGGCGCCGATGAAGTGCCGTGCGCGCGAACGATCATTGCCAGCGTGGCGCGGCAGGCGTACCGGCGTCCAGTGACGGAGAACGACGTCGAGGGGCTGCTCTCGTTCTTCCAATCGGGACGCAATCACGGAAGTTTCGATGCGGGCATTCGCACGGCGGTACAGGCGATCCTGGCCAGCCCGGAGTTTGTGTTCCGTTTCGAACGGACGCCCGGCGGGGTAGCGGCCGGGGCGAATTATCGCATCACGGATCTGGAACTGGCGTCGCGCATCTCGTTCTTCCTGTGGAGCTGTCCGCCGGACGAAGAGCTGCTGGCGGCGGCGGAACACGGGCAACTCAAGGACCCGGCGGTGCTGGCGGCGCAGGTGCGGCGCATGCTGGCGGACGGACGATCGCAGGCGCTGGTGACGAATTTCGCTGGCCAGTGGCTGCATCTGCAGAATTTGAAGACGGCCACGCCGGATCTGTACGAGTTTCCCAGCTTCGACCGCACGCTGGCGGATTCGATGCGCCGCGAGACGGAACTGCTCTTCGATAACATTATGCGCGAAGACCGTCCGATCACGGAGCTGCTGACGGCCAATTATACGTTCGTCGACGAGCGGCTGGCGCGGCACTACGGAATTCCCAACGTGCTGGGCAACCGCTTCCGCAAGGTGATGCTGACGGATCCCAATCGCTACGGAATTCTGGGACACGGCAGCTTCCTGACGTTGACGTCGACGGCGCTGCGGACGTCGCCGGTGCAGCGCGGGAAGTACGTGATGGAGGTGCTGCTGGGGACGCCGCCTCCGCCGCCTCCGCCGAATGTGCCGGCGCTTCCGGAGAATGCCGATTCGCGAACGGCGCACGCGGCCAAGCTGCTCCCGGTGCGCGAGCGTCTGGAGGAGCATCGCGCCAATGCGGTATGCGCGAGCTGTCATAAGATGATGGATCCGATCGGTTTCGCGCTGGAAAACTTCGACGCGGTGGGAGTGTGGCGAACCAAGGATAGCGGCTTTGCGATCGACGCCGCGGGGCAGATGTTCGACGGAGCGAAGCTGAACGGTCCGGCCAGCCTGCGCGCGGCGCTGCTGGAGCACGCCGACGCGTATGTCGGGAATTTTACCGAGAACCTGCTGGCGTACGGGTTGGGGCGGGTGCTGAAAACCAGCGACATGCCGTTCGTGCGCACCATCGTGCATCGGGCGGGCGCAAATGACAACCGATTTTCCTCGTTCGTAGTAGGTGTGGTGAACAGCGTGCCGTTGCAAATGAGACGCGCGGAAGAGGCGGAAGCGACGGTACTGGAAGATGCGCCAGCTCCGCGGAATCACGGGAGGTTCTAAGTTGCCGTTCCTGGCCAGAAAACACCTTTCCCGCCGCACGCTGCTGCGCGGCCTGGGAGCGTCGCTGGCGCTCCCGCTGCTGGATTCGATGGTGCCGGCGCAAACGCCGCTCGGGCAAACGGCGGCCGTTCCCAAGACCCGGCTGGCGTGCATCGAGATGGTGCACGGCGCCGCGGGCAGCACCGGCGAAGGCACGCTGAAACATTACTGGGCGCCGGAGAAGACCGGCCGCGATTTCGAATGGAGCCAGAGCCTGGAACCGCTGGCGCCGTTCCGCGAATACATCACGATTGTCAGCGATACGGATCTGCGGCCGGCCACAGCGTGGTCCGCGGCGGAAGAAGGCGCCGACCATTTCCGGTCGAGCGCGGTATACCTGACGGCGGCGCATCCGAAGATGACGGAGGGGTCGGATTATTACGTGGGCACATCGCTCGACCAGGTGTACGCGCAGCAGTTCGGGCAGGACACTCCCCTGCCCTCGATGCAACTGTGTATCGAGGCGGTAGATGCGTCGGGCGCCTGCGATTACGGCTACGCCTGCGTGTATGCCGACACCATCAGCTGGTCGTCGCCGACCACCCCGCTGCCCATGACGCTGGATCCGCGGATGGCGTTCGAGAATCTGTTCGGCGATGGCGGGACGCCGGAGGAGCGGGCGGCGCGGCAACAAATCGACCGCAGCATCCTGGACCACATTTCGCACGACGTGACGCGGCTCAAGAGCGGGCTGGGAGCGAGCGATCGCAACCGGCTGAACCAATACCTGGACGACGTACGGGAAGTGGAGCGGCGCATCCAGAAGATCGAGAAGTACAATGCGAGCGGCGAAGCGCGGGCTCTGCCGGCGGCTCCGCTGGGCGTTCCGGATTCCTACGAGGAGCATCTGCGACTGATGTTCGACCTGCAGGTGCTGGCGTTCATGACCGACACTACGCGGGTTTCGGCATTCAAGATGAGCCGCGACGTCAGCGGGCGGGTGTGGCCGTTGAGCGGAGTGAAGACGCCGTTCCATCCCTGCTCGCATCACGGCGAGAACCCGGCCAAAGTGGCGGAGTTCGCCAAGCTGAACCGATATCACGTCAGCCTGCTTCCGTATTTTCTGGAGAAGCTCAAGAACACGCCGGATGGCGACGGCAACCTGCTGGACCACTCGATGGTGCTGTACGGCAGTCCCATGGGCGACGGGAATGTGCACAATCACAAACGGGTGCCGCTGTTCCTGGCGGGGCACGCAAACGGTAAGCTGAAAGGGAACCTGCACGTGCGTTGCGCGGACGGGACGCCGATGGCCAACGTGTACTTGAGCATGATGCGCAAGCTGGGAATGGACGTGGAGCAGTTCGGCGACAGCACGGGCGAGATTGGGATTTGAGCGGGAGGCGATCGGAATGCGGACGGGATACCTGATCGGCGGATTGTGCATCGCGTCGCTGCTATGGGCGAGCGACAGCCGCTTGTCGGAGGCCGCCATGCAGGGAGACCACCAGGCGGTGCGGGCGCTGCTGGCGCAGAACGCGGACGTCAACGGCGCGCAGGGCGATGGATCGACGGCGCTGCATTGGGCGGCCTTCCACGACGATATGGACCTGGTGCGGACGCTGCTGGCGGCGGGCGCGAATGTGCGGGCGGTGACGCGCGAAGGCGGCATCACACCGCTGTTCATGGCTTGCGTCAACGGCAATGCGGACATCGTCGAAACGCTGCTGTTTGTGGGGGCGGACGCCAATTCGGCGAAGACCAACGGGACTACGGCGCTGATGACGGCGGCGTCGGCGGGCAATGCCGACGCGGTGCAATCGCTGCTGACGCACGGCGCGGACCTGAAGGCCAAGGAATCGGTCCACGGGCAGACGGCGCTGATGTTCGCGGCGGCGCTCAATCGCGACGTGGTAGTGAAGCTGCTGCTGGCGAAGGGCGCGGATCCGAATGTCACCAGCAAGGTGGAACCGGTGGAGCGGGTGCGGTTCGATCAGGACGGAAACATTGTCCAGGAGCGTGCGGGACGCGGGGCAGCGGCCGCGCCGAGCGCCGGTAAGCCTGAGAATGGGGCCACGGCGGATGCGCGGGATGCGGTTGCCGACGCGCAGGCCGCGGCGGATGCGGCCAAGACGGCCAATGAGACGGCGCGGGCGGAGTTGGACACGCTGGCGCGGGCGATCGGGATGCAGTCGGCGCAGTTTCTGACGGCGAAGGCGCCGGCGCGGGCGGGCGACGTAGCGGCGCGGGCGCCAAGGCGCGTCGGGCCGGAATTCACGGGCGGCATGACGGCGTTGCTGTACGCGGCGCGTGAAGGGCATATGGAGTCGGCGCGGGCGCTGCTGGAGGGCGGCGCGGACGCGAACCTGGTGAACGCCGACAAATTCAGTCCACTGGTGATGGCGATCAGCAACGGCCATTACGACCTGGCGATGCTGCTGCTGGAGCATGGCGCCGATCCCAAGCCCGCGACCACCGCGGGGCTGACGGCGTTGTATGCCGCGATCGACGTGCAATGGGCGCCGAAGGCCTGGTTTCCGCAGCCGGATGTGGGGCAGGAACGGACCAGCTATCTGGAGTTGATGCGGGCGCTGCTGAATCATGGCGCGGACGTGAACGCAGCGGTCAACGAGAAACTGTGGTTCCGCTCCTTCACCAACGATTACACGTGGGTGGATCCGGCCGGCGCGACGCCGTTCTGGCGGGCCGCGCAATCGAGCGACGTGGCCGCCATGCGGCTGCTGGTGGAGCACGGGGCAGACCCGAAGATGGCCAATAAGGCCGGGGAAACGGCGCTGCATGCGGCGGCGGGAATCGGCTGGGCGGCCAACTGGAGCGTGAATGCGCCGGTGCCGCTGGTGGATGCTGTGAAGTACTGCGTAGAACTGGGCATCGACGTGAATGCGGTGGACAATCGCGGTTACACGGCGCTACACGGCGCGGCGTACCTGGGCAACAACGACATGGTGGAATACCTGGTGGAACACGGGGCCAAGGTGGACGTGCGCAGCAAGGCAGGCGATACGGTGGCCGACATGGCCAATGGTCCCACACGCTTCGGCCAGCCGCATCCGGAGACAGTGGCGCTGCTGGAAAAGCTGGGATCGGCCAATTCGCAGAATTGCCGCTCGGACCAGTGCGTGGTGGCGCCGAAAGCCAACATCTACTCGCGCACCCTTACGGCGCCCGAGCAGGCCGAAAAAGACACGCTGGACGAATTGGCGGCGGCGCTCGGGTTCAAGTCGGCGGTGTTCCTGCTGGATACTCCGGTGGGACGAGGCGGCCGCGGCGGGACGTTGTACTGAGCCACGACGGCGAGATGCGTTCGTTCGCTATCGGCGCGGCCCTGCTGGGATTGACGGCGGGGAACGGGTGGGCGCAGGGGTACGCGGCGAACATCCCCGCCGATCATCCGGCGATTCGCTACGCGGAGGCGCCCGCGGACGACCCGGTGACGCGATTCGCCCGGCGGCTGGAGGCGGGAACGGCGAAGCTGCGGTTTCGCGAAAGCGGGCCGGGGTATCTGCAGGATCTTCTCGAAGGGCTGGGAGTTCCCGTGGATTCGCAGGCGCTGGTGTTCTCGAAGACGAGTTTTCAGGCTGCCAGGATCTCGCCGCGCAATCCGCGCGCGATTTACTTCAGTGACGACGTGGTGGTGGGTTGGGTGCGCGGCGGCGCGGGGTTCGAACTGGCGGGGCTGGACGCGCGGCAGGGAGTGGTCTTCTACACGCTCGACGGGAAACCGTCGGAGACGCTGCGCCTGGTACGCCGGCGGGACTGCCTGCAATGCCACCAGACGGCCGCGACGCTGGGGGTTCCGGGCATCTTCGTGGGATCGGTCTATCCGGATGCCTCGGGCATGCCGTATCGGGAAGCGGCCATCATTACCGACCACAGCACACCGTTCGCGGACCGGTGGGGCGGCTGGTACGTGAATGCCGTGCGCGGCGAGCAGCGCGACCGCGCCAATGCGGTAGCGCCCGATCCGGCGGAGCCGAAATCGCTCGACACGGCGGGCCGACAGAATCTGCTGAGCCTGGCGCGGGAATTCGACGCGTCGGGGTATCTGGCGCCGGTGAGCGATATCGTCGCCTTGATGACGCTGGAGCATCAGACCAAAATGACCAACCTGCTGATCCGCGCCGGCTGGGAGTGGCGTACGGGCGGGCAGGCCGGCGTCGACGCGCTAGTCGATTACATGCTGTTCGTGGAGGAGGCGCCGCTGCGCGAACCGGTGGAAGGCGTCTCTAGCTTCACGAGCACGTTTGCGCGGCGCGGACCGTTCGACCGGCAGGGACGCAGCCTTCGGCAATTCGATCTGCGGACACGGCTGTTCCGCTACCCGCTCAGCTATATGATCTATAGCGCGGCGTTTGACGGGCTGCCGGAGGTTGTCCGCGACGGCGTGTATCGACGGTTGTACGAGATTCTCAGCGGGCGGGATGGCCGCGCCAGGTACGCGTCGTTGACGGGGGAGAGCCGGAGGGCGATCCTGGAAATCGTGCGCGACACCAAGACGGGGCTGCCGGAGTATTGGAAATTGCCGGAGCATTGAGCGCCATGTATCATATTTGGATGCGCTGGACAGTGGTACTGCTGATGGTTGGCGTCCTCTCGGGACAGGACAAGCGAGCACCGGCCCCGGCGCCCACCAACTTGAAGGTGCTGAAAGCGACCTCCGGAGCGGAGGTGACGCAGATCATGCACACGTTCACCAGCGGCCTGGGCGTGCAGTGCAACTACTGCCATGTGGCGGGCAATTATGCCAGCGATGAGAATCCGAAGAAGGATGTCGCGCGGAAGATGATCCGCATGACGCAGCAGATTAATGGGAATTTTCCGGATGGGACGTTACGGGTGTCGTGCTATACGTGCCATCGCGGGGAAGCGGAGCCGAAGACCGCGGCGGAGCCGAAGGCGGGGCAATAAGGACGGGGCGGTCTGCAAGCAAGATCTGCGTGGGGGCGCTTTGGAACCGCGACCGGCAGGGAGCGGCCCGGGCGACAAAGGAGAAATACTCGGTCCTCGATTGGTCCTGCGCATGAGACTGCAACTCTTCGTCGGGCCGCTCCCTGCGGTCGCGGTTCCAAAACGGCGCAATTCGCACGAATTTCGCAGGCGGGAACGATCTGGAACAAGCAAAGCCTATTGATCCAGAGAACAGCCCTCTTCGCTAAGGCTGGCGCGGAGACTGGCTACCAGCGCGGGATGGCCGGCAGCGGACAGCGTGCGGAGCGCACCGGGGGCGGCGCGGCAGAGGTGTTGGCGAACCATGGGGCATTGCGGGTTGATGGCGGGACCGCGCGGACCGGCGACCAGGGCGCAGCCTTCGCGGTCGAGGCCGGCGCGGTAGAGTTCGAGCAGACGCGCGCGGAGCGCTGGATCGTTGGTCACCAGGCCGCCTTCGACCAGCGCCACGGCGGCGTCTTCGGGACGGCCGGAGGCCAGTAGGGCGTCCGACAACTGACGGTAGACGCCGGGGACGAGAGGATTCCGGTCGCGCGCGGCTTGCGCCATCTGGTAGGCCTTGCCGGTGTCGCCAAGACGGCGGTAGGCGCCTGCCAGCAACTCCTGGACATCCTCCAGACTGCCGGCGGCGCCGGTTTTGGCGGCGATGGAGGCACACCGCAGGGCCAGCGGGAGCGCGGTGCGATAGGCGGCTTGCGCGGCCGCCGGGTCGCCGGGGGACAGCAGATCGCCCTGCAGCAGATGGAAGCCGGCGGCCACGCGGAAGGCTTGCGCATTGTTGCGGGAGTCGGGAACGGCATCGAGGATGGCGACGGCGCGGTCGGATTCGGCGATCACGCGGTCGAGATGGGAGTGCGCGGGGTCTGCGGCGAAGAGGGCTTGCGCCAACTGCTGATGGGCCTTGAAGCTGTTGGGGCTAGCTCGGACGGCGGACGCGGCCAGAGTGAGATCGTTCAGCCAGTCCGCATTGCGGGATACGGTGCGGGCGGCTAACGCCGCGGTCAGGACGCTCAGCAGCACCGGCGCCAGGGCGGGTCGATGGCAGCGGCGCGCGGTCGCATACAGGGCGGCGGCCAGACAGCCCGCGAAGGCCACGGCCGGCAGATAGAGCAAACGCTCCGCCATGATGGTGCCGATGGGGAACAGCAGATTGGATGCGGGAAGCAGGGTGAGGAACGCGAACGCGATCAGAAAGAAAGCAGACCGGCTGCGCCGGTAGAGAACGGCGGCGACCACCGCCACGGCGACGACCGCGGTCCACGCCAGGCAATCGCCCGGCGTACCGCGCGCCAGGGCGACTTGGGCAAACGAATAGTCGCTCGATAAGTGCGCCGGCCATGCCAGCAGGCCGAGATACAGTCCCATCACTTTGATCGCGGTCAGCCGGGCGGTCCAGAAGCCGGCGGCTACCAGGGGATTGTCGGTGAACGGAAACGATGCCGGACCGGCGGCCGCCAGCACCAGGGAGCGTCGCCAGAGCATCAGCGACAGGGGCAGCAGAGTCGCCACGCATCCGGCGATCATGGCGGAGAATTTCGTGGGGCGGACGAGGGTGAACTCGGAAAGGACAATCACGGCCGGCAGCACGGCGGCGCTTTCCTTGGAAAACATGCCGAGGGCGCCGGACACCATCAGCGCGGCCAGCCACGCGCCGCGCCTCCAGCCATGCGATTCGCGGCTGCGCAGATACAGCAGCAAACCGCCGAGGACGGACATTCCAGCCAACAGGTCGGCGCGGCCCACCATGTTGGTGACGGACTCCGTCAGAACGGGATGGACGGCCCACAGCGCGGCGGTGAAGACGGGCGGCCAGAAGTCCCGCGGCATTTCCAGCGGCAATTCCGGCCACCAGCGGCGCGCCAGCGCATAGACCAGCAGCACATTGCCGCAATGCAACAGGAAATTGATCCAATGGTAGCCTGCCGGCTGGTCGCGATCGTCCAACACGGCGTAATTGAACAGATAGGAGAGCGTGGTGACGGGGCGATACAGTCCGCTTTCGCCCACCGGCCACCAGTAGGTGTGGTCGAGAATCTGCTGCACATTTTCGGCGCTGGCCGCGCGCAGACGCGAATCGTCCAGCAGGAGAGCCTTATTGTCGAGAGCGAATCCGGCGCGGAACGAATTGGCATACGCCAGCAGGGTGAGGGCGCACAGCGCCACCATGACGGCGGGATGACGCAGCGATTTCTGGCGCGCGGGCGCTGGCGGGGCCGGCGGAGCGGGCCGCTTCCGTGGAGGTTTCACCGAGTTCTCAGGCTATCACTGCTTCACGTAATCGCGATACCAGCCGGCAAGGTCCGCGGGACTGGCGACGCCGTGAATCACCACGCGATAGCGTAGGTGCACCGTTTGGCCGGGCTGCAACACCACGCTGGATTCGGCGAGTTGCTTATCGAAGGCGTTAGCGGCGAACGGATTGGCGGCCAGCAAGCCGTAGTCGCGCACGTGCCAGCGCGGGGGATAGTGAAAGCTGGAGGGATGTTCGAAGAGCGCAATGCCCAGCTTCTCGCCGTCCAGATCGCCGCTGTAATCCACCCAATTGGCCGGCTTGCCCCAGGTTTGCGCCATGGCGCGTCCACCTTCGGAATTGAGGAGCGCGCCGGAGTGGCGCTCATTTAAGGGCTCGGCGACGCGGATGGCGAAAAAGCCGTCCTTGCTGTCGCCGAAGGTGGTCTTGGCGACGGCCTTCAGGGTGATATCGAAGTCGACGATCCGCGGACCGGCGCCGCTGTGGAACAGCATGGTGCGGGCTTCTTCCAGCAGCACCTCGCCCGAAGGAGACAGCCAATCGAAGCGGCCTGCGATTTTGCCGATCGCGCCGCTTTCCGTCTGATCGATCGCCTTGGTGACCACTTTGCCGGCTTTGGGGTTGTTGTAGGAGAATTCCGTCTCCCAGAAGTTGAAGCCGTTGATATTGCCGTAGCCCAGCCACAATCCGCGATGGTGCTGGTCGGTAGTGGTCTCGCCGGGCACCTGTTCCATGGGGAAACGGCGCGTCACGATCTTGCCGGACGGCGCGCGCAAGGGGTGGAGATAGGGCTTGGGAGAGTCGGGGCCGAAATAGAGATCGGTGAAGGGCTGGCCGTCAATCTCCACGCGGATGCGGGAGCCGTCGCGCGTGATCACTACGGCGGCGGACAGGGAGCCGGCCAGCAACAGGCTCAAGAAGCAGCGGAGCATATTTTCTCATTGTCGCAGAGCGCGGATTTGTCATACTGGGGAGTTTCGGAGAGCCCACGTGAAGATCTTCCGCCGCGACTTCCTGAACAACACGCTGCTAGCCGCCGGCGCGGCCCTGCTGGACATGCCGGCTCCGGCGGCGCAACCCCGCGCGCTGCGCGACAACTTCACGGGCTATGGCGGCGTGGGTGACTATGCGGCATCGAACGGCGATCCCTGGCCGGTGGTGGCGGCGGGACACAAGATCTCGCAAGGCGCGTACACGCCGCTTCCGGCGGACATTGCGGACGCGGGAGAATCGATCGATCTGCTGGTGGTGGGCGGCGGCCTGAGCGGGCTGGGAGCGGCTTACTATTTTGCCAAGGCGACGGGCGGAACGAAGCACTGCCTGATTCTGGAAAACCACGCGATGTTCGGCGGCCACTGCAAGCAGAATGAGTTCGTGGTCAACGGCCAGCGGCTGATCGGGCCGCAAGCGTCCAACGATTTCGGCATTCCGCGGGAGGGTTCGCGCGGCCAGATGGACGAGCTATTCACGGAGCTGCATCTGCCGCGCGAATACTCCTGGGCGCAGTGGGATCCGTCGCTTAAGCCGCTGCGGTTTCCGCGCGACAACTACTCGCACATGGACGGCATCAACGATACGCAGGTGGACGTGGGCTACTGCTTCGCGCCGCGCGATGGGGGGAAAGCGGTGTGGCTGCGCAATATCTTCGCCAACCAACTGCAAGGCGCGCCGTTTTCCGACAAGGTGAAGCGCGACCTGCTGAAATGGCGCAGCACCACCGGCGGATCGGAAGAAGTGCGCCGCCATCTGGACAGCATCACGTACCGGCAGTATCTGGAAGGCGAACTGGGGCTGGACGCCGAGGTGACGAAGTTCGTCGAGCCGGTGATCGGCCTGATCTGCGGGGCGAGTCCCGACGCGGTGTGCGCGCGGGCCGGGCACAACCTGGTGATTCCCACTTCGTCGCCGGCGGGCATCTCGTTTCCGGGCGGCAACACTACCTTTGCGCGGCACCTGGTGCGGTCGCTGATTCCGGGTTCCATCCCGGCCGATTTGAGCTTTGCGGGCGTGCTGAACACGGCGGTGAACTTCGCGGCGTTGGACCGTGCGGGGTCGGCAACGCGCATCCGCCTGGGCGCCACGGTGATCCGCGTGGAGCACGCCGCGGGCGGCGTCGCGGTCACTTATGAGAAGGACGGCAAGCTCTACCGGACGCGCGCCGGCGCGGTGGTAATGGCATCGGCGGGCTGGATCAACCGGCGGCTGCTGGCCGATCTTCCGGGCGAGATCGGCAAGGCGTACGATGAGTTCCACTATGCGCCGGCGCTGAGTGTGAACGTGGCGCTCACCAACTGGCGATTTCTGTACCGCCTGGGCGTTCCGGCGGTGCGATATTTCAACGAGGGCTTCGGCTGGTCGTGCAACATCCGCCGCCCCATGACGGCGGGCGCATTCCAGCCGCTGCTGCATCCCGATCGGCCGGTGGTGCTGACGTTTTATCTGGGGTTGTACACGGCGGGACGTCCGGCTGCCGAACAGGGCGACTTGGGACGAAAGAAGCTGCTGGGGACCAGCTACGCGGACTACGAGCGCCAGATTCGGTCGCAGATGACTACCCTATTTCACGATGCCGGATTCCGCGCGTCGCGCGATATCGCCGGGATTGTGTTGAACCGCTGGGGCCACGGGCGCATTCTGCAGCCGCCGGGGTTCTACTATGGCCGCGACGGCAAACCGTCGCCGCGGGAGGCGGTGCAAAAAGGGTACGGGCGGATCGCCGTCGCCCATTCGGAGCTGAACGGCCACCAAAACGCCACGGGAGCACTGACACAGGCGAAACGCGCGGCGGAACAGGTCATGGCGCGGGCGTAAACACCTGAAACCACATAAGATGGAACTTAATTTCGCCGTCGGCGAATCATCAATATGAGGCAAGAAATGCGCCGGAGGGGTTTGCCCGTTCGGGTCCTCTACAGATGCACGCACCGTCTGCGTGGTTGATTCATGATTCAGGAGTCCGTTTCCATCGCCTCTGGTGAGGCTCTGCCTCAGGACGCTCCCGTTCTGCTGCACCAATTTTTCGAAAACGCAGTGGGGCGATGGCCCGCGCGGACGGCGGTCGAAGTTCCGCCCGGAGACGGCAGGCCGGAGCGCCGCGCGGTGACGTACGCGGAACTGGCGCGGCAGGCGGATGCGGTGGCGGGTGCGCTCGGGCAATTCCTGGAGCGTGAAGAGATTGTCGCGATTCTGCTGCCGCGCAATACGGAACGGTTGTACAGTGCGCAATTGGGTGTGTCGCACGCGGGCGGCGCGTACGCCTGCATGGACACCGGTTTTCCGGACGGGCGGATCCGCGAGATCCTGGAGGATTCCGCCGCCGTAGCTCTGCTCACCGACGGCGCGGGGGCGGCGCGGGCGCGCGCGATCGGCTACGCGGGACGCATCCTGCTGGTGGACCAACTGGAAGAACGGCCCGCGGCCGCGACCAAACCGCCCATCGACCCCGCCAGCCTGGCGTACGTCATCTACACCTCGGGCACCACCGGACGACCCAAAGGCGTGATGATCGAGCATCGCAGCATCGTGAACCTGGTGGCGTGCGACCTGGCGGAGTACCGGCTGCCGCCGGAGACGCGGGTGGCGCAGAATTCGTCGGCAGCGTACGACTCGTCGGTGGAGGAGATCTGGCTGGCGCTGGCGGCCGGCGCGACGCTGGTGGTGGTGGACGAGGAAGCTGCACGACTGGGACCGGACTTGCCGTCGTGGTTGCGCCGCGAACGGATCACGTTGCTGTGCCCGACGCCCACCATGCTGCGCGCCATGGGATGCGAAAATCCGCAAACCGAGTTGCCCGACCTGTCCTTCGTCTATACCGGTGGCGAGGCGCTGCCGCAGGATCTGGCGGACGTCTGGTCGAAGGGTAAGCGGCTGGTGAACGGGTACGGTCCCACGGAATGCGCCGTGACAGCCACACGGGTGGATATGCAGCCCGGCGAAGCGGTTTCGATCGGACGGCCTATTGCGGGGCTGCAGGCGTGGGTGCTGGACGACTCGCTCGAAGAGGTAGCTGAAGGTGCGTGGGGCGAACTGTGTCTCGGCGGGATCGGGCTGGCGCGCGGATATCGCAACCGGCCGGACCAGACGGCGGCGAAATTCATTGTCCATCCGCGGTTGGGACGGATTTATCGCAGCGGGGACCTGGCGAGTCGCGCGGCGGACGGCGCCTTGTTCTATCACGGGCGGGCCGATACGCAGGTGAAGATTCGCGGGTACCGCATCGAGCTGGAAGAAATCGAAATGCGGCTGGCGGCCTGCCAGGGAGTGCGTCAGGCTGCGTGCACGGTGCAGGATGGCGCGTTAGCGGCGTTCGTGGTGCCGGAGAACGGCGAGCCGACGGAATTTGGCGCGCTCGAAGCGGCGCTGCGCCTGGCGTTGCCCGAGTACATGGTGCCCAGCCGATTCGGAGTGCTGCAGGAACTGCCGCTCACTACCGGAGGGAAACTCAACCGAGCGGCGCTGCCCGACTTGGATGGGCAGACGCGGAGCCCGCAAGGTGCGACGCCGCGAAATGCACTGGAGGCGCGGCTGGCGGAAGTCGTCGGCGATGTGCTGGGGCTCGATGGCGCCGTCCCGGTCGATGCCGATTTCTTTACCGGTCTGGGCGGGAATTCGCTGCGCGCCGCGCAGTTGGTGACGCGGCTGCGCAAGGAGGATCCATCGACGCCCGTCACCGTCCGCGACGTTTATGAGACACGCACCATAGCGGGCTTGGCCGGAAGAATGGCGCCGCTGGAATTCACCGCGGCGGAGCAGAGAGCGCCGGCGCCAAGGCCCTCGGCCGCGCTGGCCACCGCGATCCAGGCTGTCTGGCTCCTGACCATGTTTTCCGCCGCCGCGCTGGCAGGATATTGGGGCGTGTTCGATCTGGCGCCGTCCCTGATGCACCGGCTGGGGCTCATTCCTTCGGTGCTGCTGACGCCCGTCTTCTTCTTCGTCGGGCTGGCAGTCTACACACCGCTCGCGGTATGGGCGGCGGCCGCCCTCAAAGGCTGCCTGATCGGCCGCTACCAGCCGCTGCGCGCGCCCGTGTGGGGCAGTTTCTATGTGCGGAACTGGGTGGTGCAGCAGGCGGTCCGCGCTATCCCGTGGTGGTTGATCGAAGGCACGGAATTCCAGACGATGGCGCTGCGGGCGCTGGGCGCGAAGATCGGCCGCCGCGTCCACATTCACCGCGGGGTCGACCTGCTGCACGGCGGATGGGACCTGCTGGAGATCGGCGACGACGTGACCATCAGCCAGGAAGCCATCCTGGGGCTGGTGGAACTGGAAGACCGCGACATACTGCTGCGGCCGGTGTGGCTGGGCGACGGCGCGACCGTCGACATCCGCGCGGGAGTCGCGGGGAGTGCGCGGATGGAAGCGGGGGCCCTCCTCACGCCGCTCTCGTGGCTGCCGCCGGGTAGCACGGTGCCGCGGGGCGAGCGCTGGGACGGGATTCCGGCGCGGCCCGCGGGATTCGCACCCGCCAGGCCGGACGTACCGCCGGGCGAACTGCCGCCGGCCATCATCGACACTTTGCTGGTGGTAGCGCGGTGCGTCCTGAGTTCGCTGCCGGTGCTGATCCCGGAGCTGCTGGCCGTGGTGGGCGCCACGCTGTGGGGGGTGGATGCCGGGCGTATCTCGCAATGGCTGGACGATCCGTTAGTGTCGCCGGCCATGCTGCTCGGAGGGCTGGCGCTGGTGACGCTGGCGGTGCCGCTTACGCTGGCGATGGAAGCGGGAATCGTGCGCGCCATGGGTCGCGTGCCGGAGGGCGTGATTGGCCGCTGGAGCCTGGCGTATCTGCGCGTACGGTTGAAATCGGAGATGCTGGAGGCGGCCGGCGGCTGGCTGGCGGGCGCGCTGTTCTGGCCGGTGTGGCTGCGCTGGGCAGGGATGACGCTGGGCCGCGGCTGCGAAATCAGCACCATTCTCGATACCGTGCCGGAGCTGGTGGAGATCGGCGCGGGTACGTTCCTGGCGGATGGCATCTATATCGGCGGACCGCGGCTGGATCGCGGTACGGTGACGCTGGCAGCCACGCGGCTGGGCAGCGGGGTGTACCTGGGCAATCACGTGGTGATTCCGGCGGGGCGGATGCTCCCCGACAATGTGCTGCTGGGCGTCTGCACGGTGGTGGGCGAATCCATGGCGGGCGGCGGCTCGTGGTTCGGCCATCCGCCGTTCGATCTTCCGCGACGCGAAGTGGTGGCGTGCGACGCGCAGCTCACCTATAAGCCGAATGCCATCCGCTACCTGACGCGGGTGTTCTGGGAGACCATGCGTTTCGTGCTGCCCATACCACCGTTGTTGGCGGCGCTGCTGTGGCTGCGGGCGGTCGCGGCGGCGGAAAGTTCGGGCGGATGGCTGCGGATTTCGGCGACGGTATGCCTGGCCGGCATGGCGGCGGAAGCCGGGTTGTGCCTTCTGGCGGTGGCCGCGAAGTGGGCGCTGCTGGGCCGAATCAAACCGGGGCAGCATCCATTTTGGGCCTGCTGGTGCGGGCGGTGGGACTATCTGTACGTCACCTGGGAAGCCTGGGCGCGCGGCACGGTGGCCCACCTGGAAGGCACGCTGCTGCTCAACTGGTTCCTGCGCGCCATGGGGACTAAGCTGGGAAAGCGCGTGGTGCTGGGGCCGGGCTTCGCGCAAGTGGTGGACCCGGACATGCTGATCATCGAAGACGACGCCACGGTGAACGCCATGTTCCAGGCGCACACCTTCGAAGACCGCGTCCTGAAGATGGACTACGTTCACGTGAGACGCGGCGCGACGGTAGGCGGCGCGTCGGTGCCGCTGTATGGCGCGGACATCGGAGCCGGCGCGTATGTGGCCCCGCACAGCGTGGTGATGAAGCACGAGCACCTGCTGCCGGGCGTGCGCTACGAAGGGGCACCGACGCGCGCGGTAAGCCGCCATTGGTTGCGCGACGGCGACGCGCCGCTTGCCAGATGCGCGGACTAGTCCGCGACGGTCTCTATCTTCGGCTGGAGTCCAGATTTCTCCAGGAATGGATGGTTCGCAGAATCTCCACCGGACGCTTGGGATCGGCCATGGGAGTACCGATGAGCGCCGCTTCATAGGCGCGGTGCTGGCTCTTGGTGTCCTTCGGCGAGGCGTTCCAGGTATCGGGACTCCAGCTCTTGGTATCGGCCGTGCTGGTATGGCCGGCTTTGAGATTGGCCACCAGGTGGTCGAACTCTTCGAGCAGCCAGCCCGCGCAAAGACGGGTTTCGAGGCCGCGCGCGGCGGTGCGGCCGAGCGTGGAGAAGAGCGCCTCGAGGCCGACCTTCAGGCGGCCGAGCGCATCGGTAGCCACGTCCTTGAATTCGGTCCTGCCGCTGGCGAAGCCCACCAGCATGCGGGACAACGGCCCCACTTCGACGGCGTGCCCCCTGCACCGCGGTGACTTCAGCCAGGCGGCCGGTGTAGTTCGGCTCGGTGACGCCTTCCCAGGGGTGGAGCGCGGTTCTGCCCGCGCGGGGTATTGGTACCAGGAATGGGCGATTTCCTCCTCGCTCTGGGCCGCGCCGGTGGGATCGGCGGGCCAAGTCGGAATATAGAAACTGTTATCAGAACGTGGGCAAAAAAGTGGGCAGCGGCGGCGTTCTGGTATGGTGAATACAGGATTGTCCTTTGTGGCACCATCGTATTCGCGGCGAGGCTTCCTGGGGTCTCTCGGGGCTGGCGCGGTCCTCCGCAGTCAGGCCCAGACTCACAGCAGCCGCCCCAATCTCCTGCTGCTGATGACCGATCAGCATCGTGCCGATTGCATCGGCGCGGCCGGCAACCGCGTCATCCACACACCCCACCTGGACAGTCTGGCGGCCAACGGCGTTCTCTTCCGCCACGCGTATTCCTCCACGCCCACTTGCACGCCCGCCCGCGCCGCGTTGCTCACGGGACAGTCGCCGTGGTCCCACGGGATGCTGGGATATGGCAAAGTTGCCGAACACTACCCCGTCGAAATGCCCCGCCTGATCCGCGACGCCGGGTATTACACCACGGGCATCGGTAAGATGCACTGGGACCCGCAGCGGGCGCTGCACGGCTTCCACGAAACCATCCTCGACGAGTCCGGGCGCGTGGAATCTCCCGATTTCCTTAGCGACTACCGCCGGTGGTTCCAGGCGCAGCTCCCCGGCGCGAATCCGGAGCCCACCGGCATCGATTGGAACGGCTATGCCGCCAAGCCATTTCCGCTGCCCGATCGCTTCCACCCCACGGCCTGGGTGGCCGACACCGCCGCGCGATGGCTCAACGAGTATCAGCGTCCGCAACCGTTCTTCCTGAAGGTCTCCTTCGAGCGTCCGCACAGCCCGTACGATCCGCCGCAGCGGTGGTGGGACTATTACGCCGACGCGGCGCTGCCGCCCGCCCGCGCCGGCCAGTGGGCCGACCGGTTCCGTCCGCCCTCGGGCGACAGTCCGAGCATCTGGCACGGCGATTTGGGAGGCGCCACGGTCCGCACGGCGCGGCGTGGATACTACGGCTCGGTCAGCTTTGTCGACGAGGGAATCGGCCGCATTCTGGAAACGCTCGACCGGCGGAGCATGCTAGACGACACGCTCATCGTGATGCTGGCCGACCATGGCGACATGCTGGGCGATCAATATCTCTGGCGGAAATCCTACGGCTACCAGAGCTCAACCGCCATCCCGCTGATGGTGCGGCCGCCCAAGGGATGGCTCGCCGAAAGCCGCGGGCGCATCCTGGACCATCCGGTGGAGATCCGCGACGTGCTGCCCACTCTTTTGGACGCGGCCGGCGCGTCCATCCCGCAAGCCGTGGAAGGCCGCAGCCTGCTGGGGCCGATGCGCCATCCCGCAGGCGCGTGGCGCGAGTGGATCGACCTGGAACACGACGTCTGCTACAGCCCGCAGAATCACTGGAACGGCCTGACCGACGGACGGCGCAAGTACCTCTTCCACGCCATGACCGGCGAAGAGCAGTTCTTCGATCTGACAGCCGATCCAGCGGAATTGACCGACCTGGCCGGCGACGCCGCGCGCGCCGCCGAACTGCGCACCTGGCGATCGCGGCTGACGGAGCACCTGGCCGTCCGCGGTGCGCCCTGGGTGGTGAATGGCCGTCTCGGCCTCCGTCCGGCGTCGCAATTGTACTCCCCCAATTACCCCAAGAAAGCGGGCTAGTGCCTAACTCCTCAAGCGCAATGGCACGTTGACCCGCCGATGAGCCGGAGTGCGCCGGACGAGAGAGCGTCCAACCGATTGGTCTGGGGCTTCGCGTCTCGCTCGTTAAATGTCAGGCCAGACGGAGCAATCCACGTACGGAGGCGCCGCAATCACAAGCAACTTGCTGAATTCCCTTGTCTTCGACTATGGCAAGTAAGGACTAGCGGTCTGCGGCGCAAATAGCACGCAGTAATTCCGAGGGTGGGGCAAACCGGGTAGGCAACGGAGTTTCGCAAGAGCGGCGAAATTCGTCCCCAGTCCCGCTTTGCGACTCACCCACACCAGGCAAGTATTTGCGCCGCTATACCGGGACGTCGCCGACCTCTTGCTGGCGTTCGGCCAACTGCCGGGTCAGCTTCTTCACCAAGCCCGCGTACCGCGGATCGTGATAGAGATTGTGCATCTCCCGAGGATCGTGGCGCACGTCGAAGAGTTCCCAATCGGGTTGCGTGTCGGGCGGACTCGCGCCCCTCATGCCGAGCGGCTTGCCGTAATAGTAGATGAGCTTCCAACGATCGGTGCGCAATCCGTAATGCGCGGGAACGTGATGATCGCTGGTGTTGTGCATCCAGTAGCGGTAATACATGGACTTGCGCCAGTCCCGCGGCGTGTGGCCTTCCACATTCGAACGGAAGCTCCGGCCCTGCATTTCGGCGGGGACCGCAACGCCGGCATACTCCAGGAACGTCGGCGCAAAATCGATATTGAGAACCATGTCGCGATTGACCGAAGCCGGCCGGATACCGCCCGGATAGCGCATCAGGAACGGCATGCGCAGCGATTCTTCGTACATCAGCCGTTTGTCGAACCAGCCGTGGTCGCCCAGAAAGAACCCCTGGTCGGAGGTGTAGATCACCACGGTGTTGTCGGTGAGCTTCTCCGCATCCAGGTAATCGAGCACGCGGCCGACGTTGTCATCCAGGCTGCGCACGCACCGCAGGTAATCCTTGATGAAGATCTGGTAGGCCCATTTCCGCAGCGCGTCGCCATGAAGTTCGGCGGGAATCGGCTGCTTCACATCGGTCTCGTTCATGTCCTCGCCCACGCGCATGGTGACGGTGGAGACGCTGCGGGCGCGCCCTTCGTAATGATCGAAAAGGTTGTCGGGCTCGGGGATGATCTGCCCTTCGAACAGGCTCTTGTATTTCGGATCCGGTTCCCAGGGACGATGCGGCGCCTTATGATGGCACATCAGGAAGAACGGCTTCCGCGGATTCCGCTGCTTCAGCCAGTCCAGCGAAAAGTCGCCAATCAGATCGGTGCAGTAACCCTTGTGCGGTTTGCGGACGCCGCCCTCCAGAAACACCGGATCGTAGTAGACTCCTTGCCCCGGCAGGATGTTCCAGTAATCGAAGCCCGTGGGATCGCTCGTCAGATGCCACTTGCCGATCATCGCGGTCTGGTAGCCGGCGCGTTGCAGTTCCTTGGCGACGTGATTGCGCTTCGGATCGAGCGTGTCGTTCAGGGTGTAGACGCCATTCTTGTGGCTGTATTGGCCGGTCAGAATGGCGGCGCGGCTCGGCGTGCAGATGGAATTCGTGCAGAAGCAATTGGTGAAGCGCACGCCGCCGGCGGCCACGCGATCGATGTTGGGCGTCTGGTTGATGCGGCTGCCGTACGCGGAAATGGCATGGGCCGCATGATCGTCCGCCATGATGTAGAGAATGTTGGGCCGCGGACGCCGCGGCGCTCCGAAAGACGCGCCGGCCGCTCCCAGCAGCGGCAAGATTTCCCGGCGCGTGTAGGTCTGCCTCATGGTGCGATTCTATCCGACCGTCAATTCTCGGTGGGAGTTTTGTCCAAATGGTCCACCACCAGCAGGGTCATCGGCAGGCGGCGCGACTCCAGCTTGAGACCGACTTTCTGCAGAGACGCAGCGATGGAGTCGCCGCCGGGGTCCGGGGGACGATCCGACATGCGCCGGCCCTCCACCGCCATACCGGCGCCGCGCGCCGCGTTCATCATCTCTTCGCGGGAGGCGTCCAGACCCAGGTCGTACCGCCCGGTCAGTCCGGTCAGATCCACCACCGGCCGGTCGGTGAAGCGCGAGAGCCAATCGATCAGACCGGCGATGGTCATTCGCTTGATCTCGACGTGCAACCCGTTCGGCCCCGCGGACACTTGCGCCGACCCATTGGGACCGCTAGTGCTCATAGGAGACCGATCGTCGGCGGCGCCTGAGGTCGCGGCGCCTGGGGCGAGATCCTCCGCGGTCGACTCCTTTAGCTTGGGTCCATCCTTGCCGGCCACCAGAGCGTACACCGCCATTTCCTTGCTGGCGTTGTGCAGGGCCAGGTGGAACCGCTCCGCCAGCAGCGTTTGCATCATCTCCGGGACCTGGTCGGTCTTGGCGCCGTCGGGCAGCTTGGCGGAGACGTCGAACCGGGTGGTCGAGATCCAGTCCGGTCCGGAAATCTGGTAGAGTTTCACACGGTATGCGGAGCGAATCAGCTCAGCCAGCGAAATATCGGCGAAATCCACCCGCGCGGCGTCCTCATGGACGGTGATGCGCTGCTGTCCGGACATCAGCCGCGCGGCATTGAGTTCCTGCGCCGGTTTGATCGAGGCTACCTCGAAGGCGAGCGGCCTGGCGGGGGCCGGGGGAGCGGTCTGCGCCTCCGCCAGGGCAACGGCGGCACACACACTGATCAGAAATCTCGATACCATGATCGATCACGGTAACATCCGGCATGGGGTGGACGTGCGATGAATCGCGATAAATTTCTGGCCCGGCTGCGGGAACGTTCCGAGCCGTGGGATCTGGTGGTTGTCGGCGGTGGCGCCACCGGCGTCGGCGTGGCATTGGACGCTGCCGCACGAGGCTACGAGGTCGCGCTGGTGGAACAGCACGACTTCGGTAAAGGGACGTCCAGCCGCAGCACAAAACTGGTGCACGGCGGTGTCCGCTACCTGGAACAGGGCAACATCTCGCTGGTGATGGAGGCGCTGCAGGAGCGCGGCATCCTCCGCGAGAATGCTCCTCACCTGGTGCACGACCTGGCGTTCGTGGTGCCCAACTACGAATGGTGGGAAGCTCCGTTCTACGGCGTCGGACTGCGGCTCTACGACCTGCTGGCAGGCAAATACGGCTTCGGCAAATCGCGAAACCTGTCGCGCGAGGAGACTCTGGAGCGGCTGCCCAGCATTCGCACCGACGGCCTGCGCGGCGGCGTGGTCTACTACGACGGCCAATTCGACGACTCGCGGCTGCTGATCCACATGCTGTGGACGGCCATGGAGCAGGGCGCCACGCTGGTGAATTATTGCCCCGTGGAATCGTTCCTCATGGATGGAGGAGTGGTTTGCGGCGTGGCCGCCAGGGACATGGAGACCGGCGACCCGTTGGAACTGCGGGCGCGCGTGGTGATCAATGCCACGGGCGCGTTCTCGGACGGCGTCCGCCACATGGCCAATCCGGCGGCCGTTCCCATGATTGCGCCGAGCCAGGGCGCGCATGTGGTGCTGGATCGTTCGTTCCTGCCGGGCGACAGCGCCATCATGGTGCCGCACACCACCGACGGGCGTGTGATGTTTGCGATTCCATGGCACGACCACACGCTGGTGGGCACCACCGACGCGGCGGTTACCGAGGTTCCCCTGGAGCCGCGGCCACTGGCGGAAGAGATCGATTTCATTCTGCAGACCGCTGGACGATTTCTGCATCATGCGCCGCGCCGCGAGGATGTGCTCAGCGCTTTCGCGGGCATTCGGCCGCTGGTGAAGTCCAGCGGCGGGAATACGGCATCGCTATCGCGCGACCATTCCATTCACATCGATGCCAATGGGCTGCTGACCATTGCGGGCGGCAAATGGACCACCTACCGGCACATGGCGGAGGATTGCGTCAATCAGGCGGCCGTTCTGGGCTCGCTGCCGGATCGCGATTGCGTCACGCGGCGGCTGCGGCTGCACGGCTTCCACGCCAATGCGGCGAAATTCGGAGCGCTCGCGGTGTATGGTTCCGATGCGCAGGCAATCGTAGATCTGGGCGGCGGCGAGCCGCTCCATCCGGCGCTTCCGTATACCGAGGGCGAGGTGATTTGGGCGGTCCGCCAGGAAATGGCGCGGACCGTGGAAGACGTGCTGGCGCGGCGCACGCGCGCCTTACTGCTGAACGCGAAGGCGGCCATGGCGATGGCTCCGCGGGTTGGAGAGATCGTGGCCGCCGAACTCGATCGGGAGACGGACAGCCAGGTGGCGGACTTTCTCGCGCTGGCGGAGGGCTACCTGGCGCCTGCATCATGAGACGAATTCCGCGGCAACGATTATGACCTGGCCTACCATCAAGGGTCTTCGCTGGTGGATTGTGGGACTGGTTTGTCTGGGAACCATCGCCAACTATCTGGCGCGCAACTCGCTTGCCGTGATGGCGCCGCAACTGAAAGCGAGTCTGCATTTCAACACCCAGCAATATTCTTACGTGGTGGCGGCCTTTCAAATTGCCTACACCGTGATGCAGCCGGTCTGCGGCCTGGTCATCGACCGGCTGGGGCTGCGATTGAGCTTTGCGCTGTTCGCGATTGCCTGGTCGATTACCGGCGGTTTGCACGGGGTGGTGGGCGGTTGGCCTTCGCTGGCGGTGTTTCGGGGAATGCTGGGGCTATCGGAGGCGTCGGCCATCCCGGCTGGCGTCAAGGCCGTGGCGGAGTGGTTTCCCGGCAAAGAGCGCTCCATCGCCATCGGGTATTTCAACGCCGGAACGTCGCTCGGCGCCATGCTGGCGCCACCGATCGTCGTCTGGCTGGTGCTCCACTACGACTGGCGCATGGCCTTCGCCATCACCGGAGCGGTGGGACTTCCCTGGGCTGCGGCGTGGTGGCTGTTGTACCGGACACCGGCGGAGCATCCGTCCATCGGAGCAGCGGAGCGCGACTATATCCTGGCGGGCCGCCCGGCTGCGAAGGGCGGCAAGCGCGTGCCGGCCCAGGAAATCGTGAAGCGCCGCGGCTTCTGGGCCATCGCCATGGCACGATTTCTGGCCGAGCCGGCCTGGCAGACCTTCAGCTTCTGGGTGCCGCTGTATCTTGCCAGCGAGCGCCACATGGACTTAAAAGGAATCGCCTTGTTTGCCTGGCTTCCCTTTCTGGCGGCCGATTTCGGCAGCATCCTGGGCGGGTACGTATCGCCATTCTTCATGCGCTTCGGTCTCGGCCTGGTGGCGTCGCGCGTGGCGGGAGTGTGCCTGGGCGCGGTAATCATGATTGCACCGGGTTGCGTGGGATTGGCGCGCACTCCTTCCATCGCCATCGCGCTGCTGTGTTTCGGCGGCTTCGCGCACCAGATGATTTCCGGCCTGCTAAACACTCTCACCATCGACGTCTTCTCGGAACGGGAAGTCGCCACCGCCAACGGACTTACTGGAATGGCCTCATGGACCGGCGGCTTATTGTTCTCGTTGTTAGTCGGGGCGCTGGCGGAACGCGTGGGGTACGGACCACTGTTCGGGTGTCTGGGCGGATTCGACCTGCTCGGCGCGGCGATCCTGATTCTGCTCCTGCGGCCGCAGTGGCGCGCCGTAGAACCGCGAGTGACACTATCATGAACATTCCTTCTCCCATTGGCGAACCTCCGCTGTTTCGCGTCCATGCGCGAGCGCGCGGCCGCGTTGACCTGACCAGTTCGACTCAGGCGGCAGCCCACATCTTCGTTCCGGAAGACGACATCGTCCGCGTCCTGCTGATGCCCGAGGGCGCGTTGCGGCAACCGGCAACCTGGGCCATCGCGCCGGGGCTGGACGATGTTCCGCTGGAAGGACGCGACCGCTTCGACGTCGCGGACTTCACCTGCCCGGAGTTTACGCTGGTCGAGCAAGCAGACCGCATCCGCGTCGAAACGGCGCGCATTCGTCTGACCGTCGAATTGCGCGGGCTGGCCTGCAGTTGGGCCGTCGAGCGCGATGGCGAGTGGATTGACGCCGCCCGCGATCGTCCGACACAGGCCTATAACTTCGGTTGGTGGGACGACAAAGTCTATCATTACCTGGTTCGCGACCGAAGCGAGATGTACTTCGGCCTGGGGGAACGCTCGGGGGACATGGATCGCGCCGGCCGCCGTTTCCGGATGTGCAATGTCGACGCCATGGGCTACAACGCCCGAACGTCCGATCCGCTCTACAAGCACATCCCGTTTTATGTCACTTGGAAGCCGAGCGCCGCGATGGCATTCGGCTTATTCTACGACACGCTGGCCGACTGTAACTTCGATATGGGCTGCGAACTCGACAACTATCACGGCCTCTATCGCTACTTTACCGCCGACCACGGCGATCTGGATTATTACTTTCTAGCCGGCCCCTCGGTGGCCGACGTTACGCGCCGGTTCACCTGGTTGACCGGCCGGCCGGCTTTCATGCCGCGTTGGTCGCTGGGCTACTCCGGGTCGACCATGAGCTACACCGATGCGCCGGATGCACAACGCCAGATGGGGGACTTTCTCGATCGCTGCCGCCAACACGGGATTCCATGCAGCTCGTTTCATCTCTCCTCGGGCTATAGCTCGATCGGCCCCAAACGCTACGTATTCACCTGGAATCGCGATAAGTTTCCGGACCCGGCCGCGTTTGTGCGGAGTTATCGCGACGCCGGCGTGCATCTGTGTCCCAATATCAAGCCCTGTCTGCTGCGCGATCATCCGGCCTTCAAGGAGGCGCGGCAACACGGGCTCTTCCTGATGGATGACCGCGGCGAGCCGGCGTGGGTGCAGTTCTGGGACGAAGTGGGCGCATATCTGGATTTCACCAATCCCGACACCGTCGCCTGGTGGAAGGGCAAGGTCAAATCGGCGCTGCTCGATTACGGCATTTCCGCTACCTGGAATGACAACAATGAGTTCGAAATCTGGTCGCCGCGAGTAGTCGCCCACAGATTCGGCAAGCCCTGCGCGGCGCGCGAGATTCGCGCCGTTCAGCCGCTGCTTATGATGCGGGCTTCCCGCGACGCGCAGCGCGAGTACCACCCCGACCGGCGGCCTTTTCTGGTGACGCGCTCGGGCACCGTCGGCATGCATCGCTATGCGCAGACCTGGTCGGGCGATAACTACACTTCGTGGGAGACGCTGCGCTACAACATCAAGATGGGCTTGGGCCTGGCCCTCTCTGGCATCTCCAATACCGGCCACGACGTCGGCGGCTTCGCGGGTCCGCGGCCGGACGCGGAATTGTTCGTCCGCTGGGTGCAGGCCGGGATCCTGATGCCGCGATTCTCCATCCATTCGTGGAACGACGATGGCACCGCCAATGAGCCCTGGATGTACCCGGAAGTTACCCCCCACGTCAGGGACCTGCTTCATCTGCGGAACCGGTTCATCCCTTACTTATACCTGCTCCTCTGGCGATATCGCACTACTTATGATCCGATCATCCGCCCCACCTTCTTCGATTTCCCGGATGACCCGCGCTGCTACCTCGAAAACGACGACATGATGTTGGGCCCGTCGCTGCTGGTCGCGGCGGTGGTGGAACCGGGAGAGGAGACGCGACGGGTCTACCTGCCCGGAGGCTGCGCGTGGTGCGATATCGCCTCGGGCACGCAGTTCGAGGGCGGCCGCGAGGTGGAACTGCCGGCGCCCTGGGATCGTCCCGTGCTGCTGGCGCGGGCCGGCAGCATCCTTCCCATCAATGCCGGCGACTCGCCAACCGGCGACCATCGCGGCTTCCTGGTATTTCCGCTGCGCGCCGGCGAGATCTCCGGCGAGAGCTTCGAGGACGACGGCGAGAGCGACGCCTGGCGGGACAACGGGTTCGCGTCCTGGCAAGTCCAGGTAAGTTGCGAGCCCGCGGTCCTGCACGTGCGGATTACGCGTACCGGCCGGGGCGACGACAAGCAAGACGAGTTAGTGCTGATCGTACCGGGAGGCGAGCTTCGGCCGGTGACGCTTACCGGAGCCCGGTTGGTGAAGGAGGACCGCGCCAACGGCCAGCGCCGCCTGTTGATCAGCCCGGAAATCGGTTAATTATATCTGTTACTGTGGATTCGGAGGCGACATGGAGCCATTCCGGTATCACGTATTTGCCTGCGACCAGCAGAAGCCCGAAGGGGTGCCGTGCTGCAACGCGCGCGGGTCGGGCCAAGTGCTCGACGCGCTGCGACGCGAGCTCAACACGCGCGGACTGGCGGACGAAGTCCAGGTAACGGTCTGCGGGTCGCTGGGGCTGTGCGAGCACGGGCCGAACCTGGTGGTGTACCCCGAAGGCCTCTGGTATTGCGGCGTGACCGTGGCGGACGTCGCGGAGATCGTGCAGTCGCACTTTGCGGAGAACCGCCCCGTGGAGCGGCTCATGCGCACGGACCCTGCCAGTCTGCGCGCGGAGATCCTGACGAATCGCGAAAAGATGTTCGCGGCGCAGCGTGCGCGCGACGCTGCCGGCATCCTCCCCGACGACCTGAACGATCGCATCCGCGGGTTTCAGGAGAGTCGCGTGGTCCTCACCGCGCTGGAACTGGATCTGTTCACGGCTGCGGGCGATGGCGCCTCGGCGGCGGACGTGGCTGCGCGATTGCATACCGACGCGCGCGCCACGGAAGCGCTTCTCAACGCGCTGGCCGCTCTGCGCCTGTTAGTCAAACGGAACGATCGCTTTGTCAACTCGCCGGCCGCGGCGCGCTATTTCACCGCCGGGTCGCGCGACAATGCCCGGCCGGCCCTGCTGCACACCGCGCACCTATGGCACCGCTGGTCGACGCTCACCGCGTGTGTCCGCGCCGGTACCGCTGTCGAGCGGGATGAGATCGCCGGCCGCGGCGAGGATTGGACCGAAGCCTTCATCGCCGCCATGCACCGCAACGCCTCGGAACGCGCGCCGCTGGTGGTGCGCACTGTGGGTGCGCAAGACGTCCTCCGACTGCTGGACGTCGGCGGCGGTTCGGGAGCGTACTCCATTGCGTTCGCCCGCGCTAACCCCGCGTTACACGCCGATATTCTGGACCTGGCGGCCGTGGAACCCATCGCGCAGCGGCATATCCGCGAAGCCGGAGTGGCGGACCGCGTGCGGGTCCGCGCCGGCGATCTGCGTTGCGATGCGCTAGGCGAAGGATACGACATGGTGTTTCTCTCCGCCATCTGTCATATGCTCGACCCCGCCCAAAATCGCGACTTGCTACGCCGCTGTATGGAAGCACTCAGGCCCGGAGGCCGCATCGTGATTCAGGACTTCATCCTGGAGCCCGATAAGACATCGCCGCGATTCGCCGCGCTGTTCGCGCTCAATATGCTGGTGGGAACCCGCGGCGGCAGCAGTTACAGCGAACCGGAGTACGCCGCATGGCTCGGCGAAGCCGGCTTCCGCGAGGTCCACCGCGTGCGCCTGCCCGGAATCACCGGGCTGATGATTGGGTCGCGGCTGTAACCCTGTCGCATCCGGCTGGCGCCTGCGGTATATTAGGCACAACTGGGTAGACGAATGAAACACGTAGTCCTCTCTGCTTCCCTGGCCGTTCTTTCGCTGAGCGCCCAATCTCCCGACGCCAAGGCGCCCATCCAATTCGAAGTAGCGGCGTTCAAACACACCGCCGATCCCAGCGCCGCCGGCCTCATCACGCATATGGCGGGTGAGCGCGGATACCACGGCGTCAACATGCCGTTGCTGCAATACATCATGGTGGCCTACCAGGTCCGCGCCAGCCAGATATCCGGACCCGACTGGCTGAACACTGAATTTGTCGATGTGGAGGCCAAGGCCGAGCACACCTCCACGGCCGACGAGTTACACCAGATGCTGCAGCATCTGCTGGAGGAGCGTCTCCACATGACGCTGCACCGCGAAACCCGGCAGGAATCCGGCTACGCGCTGGTGGTGGATACCGGCGGCCCCAAACTCAAGGATCACGATCCCGAGGACCACGTGATGCTGCCTCTTAATAATGGCCCCGGACAGCACGCCGGACGCAATGTCTCCATGCAGTATCTGGCGTTTTTTCTATCCCAGTCCGTCGACCAGCCGGTTGTCGATAAGACCGGTCTGCCCGACCATTACGATTTCACCCTGACCTGGGGTTATGACGGCCCCATGACCGTGATGCGCATGGATGGACCCAATGCCATGCCACCGCCGCCGGGATCCGGCGAGATCCCCGTAGCGCTGGCAGCCAGCGGCACCACCATATACGAAGCCCTGCGCAAACAACTCGGTCTCCGCCTGGACAAGACGAAGGTTCCCGCCGAGTACCTGGTCATCGATCATATCGAAAAACTCTCGGATAACTAAGTCGGGTTTTCCAGGAACATTCCGCCTGTTCTAACGTCTGATAGGCATGCGGTCTTTGCTGCGAGACTTGCGATACGGCCTGCGCGGCTTGCGCGCCGACCCCGGCTTCTCCGCCCTGGCGATCGGCACGCTGGCCCTGGGAATCGGCGCCGCCACCACCATGTTCAGCGTGGTCAAGAACGTCCTGCTCTCGCCATTTCCCTACAAAGATGCCGGCCAAATCACGGCGTTCGCGATCCACAACCTGGACAATCCCAACCCGGGCGGCCGGCAGGGTTTGCAGTCGGCCGAATATCTGGCGTACCGCAGCCAGAACCACGTGTTTAGCGAGGATATCGGCAGCGACAGTGGAGACGTTCTGTGGACCACCGCGGACGGCACCGAACAACTCCAGGGAGCCTACGTCACCCCCAATACCTTTCAGTTCCTGGGTGTCGCCGCGCAAGTCGGGCGCATCCTGACGCCCGAGGACGGGCGGCCCGGCGCCCCGCCGGTCTTCATCATGAGCTACAAGCTGTGGGTCCGCCGCTTTCACCTCGACCCCAGCATCCTGGGACGCAGCTTCATTCTCGACGGCAAACCGACCACGCTGGTCGGCATCATGCCGAAGCGCTTCACCAAACGCGCGGCGGATCTGTGGCAGGCGGCCGAAATCGACCCCGCCGAGGACCGCTATTTCTTGTTCCAGGGCCGCTTGAAACCCGGCGTCACGTTGAAGCAGGTGGAAGCCGACCTGCTGCCGATCGCGCAGCGCTGGGCGCAGGATCATCCCAAGGATTACCCCAAGCGGTTCTCCATTCAAGCCAGCAGCTACGTTGATAACACCGTCGGATCGTTCAAGAAGACCCTGCTCACGCTGGGCGCGGCCGTGGCCCTGCTGTTGCTGATCGCCTGCGCTAACGTGGCTAATATGCTACTGGCGCGGTCGACGGCGCGCGATCGCGAGATGGCCATCCGCGCCGCTCTGGGCGCCAGCCGCTGGCGCGTGGTCCGCCAACTGCTTGTGGAAAGCCTGCTGCTCGGCGTCGGCGGCGCGGTACTGGGCGCGGCTTTGGCGTATGGCGGCATCCAGGCGCTGGTGGCGTTCATTCCCGATGGCGCCATTCCGCGCGAAGCCGAAATCTCGCTCGACCCGCAGGTACTGTGTTTCAGCCTGGCGCTGGCGCTGTTCACGTCCGTGCTCTTCGGCCTGGCTCCCGCCTGGCAATTGTCGCGGCGGGACATCGTGGAGCCGTTGAAGGACGCCGGCCGCGGCGTCAGCGGAGGGTTCCGCCGCGCCCGCTTGCGCAATAGCCTGGTGGTGGTCGAACTGGCGCTCTCGCTGGTGCTGCTCTCGGGCGCCGGGCTGATGATCCGCACCTTCGCGTCGCTGCAGAACCGCGACCTGGGCTTCAACCCCCACAACATTCTGGTAGCGCGCCTGCCGTTTCCGCGGGGCCAGTACAAAACCGCCGCTGAGAAGCAGCACTTTTTCAGCCAGCTCCTGCCGCGGCTCAAGGCCATCCCCGGATTACTCGACGTCACCGCGGTCAGCAGTTTGCCCCCGTACGGCGGAATCCGCACGCCCATCGAAGTTGCCGGCAAGGTGCATACCGAGCAATGGAGCGTCATCTATCAACTGGTCAGTGAGGGTTATCTGCGGACCATGGGCATGACCCTGGTGCGCGGACGAACTCTCGAGGAGGGCGACGTGCTGGGCGCGCGCAGGATGGCCGTGATCAACCAAACCTCCGTCGCGAAGTTCTTCACGGGCGACGATCCCCTCGGCCGTCAAATCGTCCTCAGCCAACTGGGACGCGGAGCCAAGCCGCCTCAGGCATCGTTCGAAATCGTGGGCGTCTTCAAGGACGCCAAGAACCAGGACATCACCAACCCGGTATATCCCGAGATCCTGGTCCCCTATACCGTCACCGGCGATTTCGAGCGCGGCATTATGGCGCGCACCGCCGGAAATCCCATGAACCTGCTGCATTCCGTACAGCGTGAAATCTGGGCGGTGGACCGCAACGTGGCCACCACCATGACGCGCCCGCTGGACGATTTCCTGACGGACTTCACATTCGCGCAGCCGCGCTTCGTCCTCATGGTGCTGGGAGTGTTCGCCGCGCTCGGTCTGCTGCTGGTGGCGGCCGGCGTCTATTCCGTGATTGCCTATACGGTGTCGCGGCAGACGCGCGAAATCGGCATTCGCATGGCTCTCGGCGCCGGCCGCGGGAACGTGGTCCGCATGGTGCTGCGCATGGGAATGTGGCTCATCGCCGTAGGTCTTGCCATCGGCATCGGCGGCAGCCTGCTGCTCAACCGCGTGCTTGCCAGCGAGCTGTCCGGCGTTTCGCCGCGCGACCCGGTTACCTTCGCCGCCGTCAGCGTGACCATCGTGCTGGTAGGCGTGGCGGCCTGTTGGTTGCCCGCCCGCCGCGCCACCAAAGTGGATCCGGTAGTGGCCTTGCGATTCGAATGAACGCGCCGCCCGTTACAATAGACGCATGCCTTTCGTGCACGTCAGGGGAATCGTCTTGTGTGGTCTAGTTGCGACGCTCGTGCTCGCGCAGGACTGGCGCACGGCGCAGACCCTGCCGGGCGTCGATTTCACCGGCCTGACTCCCGTACAGAAGGCGCTGGCTCTCAAAGTGCTCCGCGCCAACGGCTGCCCCTGCGGCTGCGGTCTGCACCTAGCCGAGTGCCGTACCATGGACCCCACCTGCGGCACCAGCCGGTCCCTGGCCGGCATCGTCATCGCGACAGTGAAGAAAGGCGCAAACGAGGCTGCGGTGCTGGCTGCCCTCGACGCGTCTCCGTTGATGCATCGCCCCAAACCGAAACTGCTGGAGAACCCCGTCGCCATTCCCATCGACGGCGCCCCTTACCTCGGCCCCACGAACGCGCGCATCACGCTGGTGGAATTCTCCGACTTCCAGTGTCCTTACTGTGCGCAGGCCGCGTCACAATTGAAGTCGGTGCTCAAGGCCTATCCCAGCCAGGTTAAGCTAGTGTTCAAACAGTTTCCGTTGGACACCCACTCGCAGGCCGCGCTGGCCGCGGCTGCCGCGCTGGCCGCGCATCGCCAGGGGAAATTTTGGCCGCTGCACGACTTGATGTTCGCCAATCGAACACGCCTCTCCCGCCAGACCATCCTCGCCATGGCCGGCACGCTGGCGCTCGATACGCGGCGCTTTGAACAGGACTGGGATTCGCCCGCGGTCAAGCAAGCCGTCGCCCGCGAAGAGATCGAAGGCGAACACGCCGGCGTGGAAGCCACTCCTACTATCTTCATCGACGGCCAGAAGTACAACGGCGGACTGGATCTCGACGTCCTTCGGCCAATCCTGGAGAATGAGCTCAAACGCAAGTAGACATTCTGCCTTGTGGGGCAGGCAAGGTTAGATTGCCCGCCCACAAGACGCGGAGTCGCTAGCAACTGGTGGGGCAAACGCCCCGCCTCTACCCTCTTATCGCCGCGGCGCCCATCCCGCGGTGAACGTGATCATGACGCTGCGGCCGGGCAGCAGATTCAACTGATCGGTGGGGCTCTCCACGTAATGCGCAGCCGCCGTCGCGGCGACACCTGGCGTGATTCCCACGATGTTGTGGCTGTTGCCCAGATTATTGACCGCGATGCCGATCTTACTCCCGCGCATCCAGGACCTGCCTTTGACCGTGTAATTCGCGAACAGGTTCACCACGTTGAACGAATTAATCTGAACCGCCTGGTCCACCGGGAAGGGGATGTTGAATCCGTTGATCAGGTAGTTGAGCGAGCCGTTGTCGTTGTACAGCGAGCCTACCCGCTTGTCCACCAGGCCGACACTCCAGTCCTGGTGGTGCCACAGCAGGCTTACGGTCTCCACATTTCTGGGAGTGTTGGCCACCCACAGACCGCCGTTGGGATATTTCGGGCCCGTCTGATACTTTGCCGAGCCCATGGTGCCGTTGGCGTACAGAGAAAGTCCATAGCCGATCAGGACGCTGGTTTCCGCTTCGATACCCTTGGTATTGCTGGGACCGGTCGCAACGAACACCGGTTCGTTGGTGGTGGGATCGGTGTAGCTGTCGTAGCCGTTCTGGAAGTGGACGTAGTAGGCGTCGGCGTCCAGAGTCCAGCGATTGTGCTTGATCACGGAGCCAACCTGGTAAGTCTTCGCCAAGGTCGGCTTCGGCGGGGTCAGAACCTGCGCGTTGGGAACGTCGAAGACGCTGCTCGGTGGAATCACACTACCTTCCGCCCACTGGGCGTACACCGACCAGTTAGTCTTGAGATAGTAGCGCGCCGCGACATTAGGCAGCCAGTTGTTGTAGTCGATGCTATGCGTCACGAAGGCTGCTCCGCCAATGCACAGCGGCGGGCCGCCGCCCGGATAGCTCCCCAACACGCCGCCCAGGCAACCAACCGTCTTGCCATTGTCCTGGTATTGATTGAGCGTCATCGCATAATTCGCGTCCTTCACGCCCACCGTAATCACCAATTTCTGCGTGGGGTGCCATTCGAACTCGGCGAAAGGCTGCGTGGACTGAGTAATGAAATGCTCGTGGAAGTTGGGCAGCGGCGTGTCGAGCTGGGTCAGGGTGTTGGACGGGTATTGATACCGGTCGGTG
>Ga0181529_10000772_pt1 | contig 45264 bp, 38 predicted proteins | sample PEATcosm2014_Bin_36_FD_119763 | JGI IMG/M metagenome (GOLD analysis project Ga0181529, IMG submission 119763) | Peatland microbial communities from MTU Mesocosm Facility, Houghton, MI, USA - PEATcosm2014_Bin10_30_metaG | ecosystem: Environmental > Terrestrial > Soil > Wetlands > Peat | place... | reverse complement strand
GTACGGCGCGCCCAATCCTCCGCATCTCGTTTGGTGCGAAATGTCTTGATATTTGTGGGCCAGCCGTTCTTACGAACAACTGCTTTCCAGGTTCCGGAAGGGGTCTTAACAAGAGTTGCCATATTCGCTCCGGTACAGCGCAAATGTTCCGTCACTGTACCTAAATTGTACCGAAAGCGAATACTAAGCGCAAGTTCACCTCAAATTCGCTTGTTTGTCTTGTCGAGTTTGTTTCTGTATATTGATGTATTCATTGCCTTTATGTTCTTGATGTTTTGGTGGGCCTGCAGGGATTCGAACCCCGAACCAAGGGATTATGAGTCCCCTGCTCTAACCGTTGAGCTACAGGCCCTTCCGCTGGACAATCTACAGTCGCCATCTAAGTGTGACACAGCGGGCGGGCTAGCGTCATGCAGGCATTGCTAAGCAAAATTTCCACAACCAGCCCCTACTTCAGAGCAGCCATCAGGGCATCTAGCGCCGACTTGGACGGTCGGGTCAGCGACTCCGGCAGTGTACTCAGCGGATCATCGACCAGATTGAGTTGGTCGATGAAGGTCAGCTTCTCGGTATTGATGTAGAAGACGCCGGTGAGTATCTCGTCGTTGTCGTGCGCTTCCATCAGTGTGCGCACGGCGTTGGCCTTGTCTGTGGGGTCGTAATCTTCGAGTAGCTTGCGCAGACGGAGGTTGGAGCCGTCGTGCATCTCGACTTCGTAGATCTCTCCGGAGTCGTAATCGACCTCGATCTCATCGAAGCTGGCGACGAAGCCGATCTCGTTGATTGGCTCGTCATTCTCCTGCATGAATTTGTAGCTCTTGGTCGAGCCTTCGTGATCGTTGAAAGTGACGCAGGGGCTGATCACGTCCAGCAGCACCGTGCCCTTGTGGGCTATGGCGGCTTTGAGCATGGAAAGCAACTGTTTCTTGTCTCCGGAGAAGGACCTGCCCACAAAGGTTGCGCCAATCTGAATTGCCAGCGCGCAGGTATCGATGGCGGGCAGATCGTTGACCACGCCGGTCTTGAGCCGCGAGCCGAGATCGGCGGTGGCCGAGAACTGGCCCTTGGTCAGCCCGTAGACGCCGTTGTTTTCGATGATGTAAATCATCGGCAGGTTGCGGCGCAGCAGATGCACAAACTGCCCCATGCCGATGGAGGCCGTATCACCGTCGCCGGAGACGCCAATCGTGGTCATGGTGTGGTTGGCGAGAATAGCGCCGGTGGAAAGTGCCGGCATACGCCCATGCACACCGTTCAAGCTATGTGCGCGGCTGAGAAAGTATGCGGGACTCTTGGAGGAGCAGCCGATGCCGCTCATCTTCATTACCCGCTCCGGCTCGACACCCATCTCGTACAGGGCATCGATGATGCGCTCGGAGATGGCGTTATGGCCGCAGCCGGCGCAGAGCGTGCTCTTGCCGCCACGATAGTCGAGGATGGGAAGGCCAATGTGGTTGACTTTGGGCGTAGCGGCTGCGGTTGCCATTTACAGGCCCTCCTTGGCGGCGAATTCTTCCGTGATCGATTCCGCATCCACCGGCAATCCGTTGTAGTGGAGAATGCTGCGCAGCTTGCTCACCTGCTCGGCGGGAAGGTCGAGCTTGAGCAGGCTGGCCAACTGCGCGTCACGATTCTGCTCCACCACATAAACGCGCTCATGCGCGGCCACGAACTCGTGTATCGCATGAGCAAATGGAAAGGCTCTTATGCGCAGATAATCCGCCTCCACGCGGTAACGCTTGCTGATCTGATCGAGGCTTTCGCGGAGGGCGCAATCGGTTGAGCCATAGGCTAGAAATCCGATCTTTGAACCACGATACCTGCCCACGACCGGAGACGAAACTAGCTTGCGCGCCTTCTCGAACTTGAGCGCCAGCCGCTCCATCACCGCTTGATACTCCTTTGGATCTTCGGTATAGACAGCCGCGTCGTTGTGTCCCGAGCCGCGGGTAAAATAGGCGGCCTTGGGGTGACGCGTTCCGGGCAGCGTGCGCCAGCCGATGGCATCACCGTCCACATCGCGATAACGGGCAAAGCTGCCCAGGCGGTTCAAATCCTCTGCTGTCAGCACCTTGCCGCGATCCAGCGGCTTCTCCGGATAATCAAAAGGCTCCGACATCCAGTTGTTCATGCCTAAATCAAGGTCCGTCAGCACAAAGACCGGGGTTTGCATCCGCTCAGCCAGGTCAAAGGCCGCCTGAGTCATCTCGAAGCACTCCTTGACCGAACCCGGCAACAGAATCGGATGCTTGGTGTCGCCGTGCGAGAGGAAGGCCGCTGAAAGCAGGTCCGCCTGTTGGGTGCGCGTCGGCATTCCCGTCGATGGCCCGGTGCGCTGCACAATCACGATCACGCCGGGAATCTCAGCGTAGTAGCCCAGCCCGCAAAACTCGGCCATCAGCGAAAGGCCCGGTCCAGAAGTCGAAGTCATGGCGCGCGCGCCCGCCCATCCCGCTCCCAGCACCATGCCGATGGCGGCCAGCTCATCCTCGGCCTGCACCACGGCAAAGGTCGCTTTACCCTCCGGAGTGAGACGCAGCTTCTTCAGCAGGTCGGTGGTCGCCTCGATCACTGAAGTCGAAGGCGTAATGGGATACCACGCCACCACCGTCACCCCGGCAAAGACCGCGCCCATGCCGCAGGCCGCGTTACCATCGATGATGATCTTGCCCGCCGTCTCATTCATGCGCTCGATAAAGAACGGATCGCGCTTGGTGAGATTCTCCTGGGCAAATTCGAAGCCGGCCTTCACAGCGCCGTAGTTCAGGTCAAAGACCTTCTGCTTCTTGGCAAACTGGCGTCGCAGGCAACTCTCCACCACTTCCATATCAATGGCCAGCACCTGTGCTACGACTCCTACATAAACCATATTCCTGACCAGCTTGCGCAGCTTGGCTTCAGGGCAAATCGCGGCCGTGATCTTGTCGAAGGGCACGGCGTAATAAACCAGATCATCGCGCAGCGGTTCGAGTTTCAGCGTCTCCTCATGTATGACCACGCCACCTGCGGAGAGGACCTGCACATCGGCCTGCGCGGTATCGGGATTCAACGCCACCAGAATCTCCGACTCACGCTTGCGCGCCACGTAGCCGTCTTTGCTGGCGCGGATGATGAACCAGGTGGGCTGACCGGCTATGTTGGAGGGAAAGAGGTTCTTGCCGCTAACGGGAACGCCCATAGCGAAGATGGATTTAAGCAATACGCTGTTGGCCGATTGCGAGCCGGAGCCGTTGACTGTCGCGACGTTGATACTGAAGTCGTTGGTGACCCGCTGCCGCGTACTCAAAGCGCCCTCAACTTGACCGAGGACCAGGTCTGCTGTCGCCATGAACCGGAGTTCCCTTCTTAGGGCCTGTCATCGGAAGAGAATTATCTCTCCCGGATGTGATTATAGTCACATAGATGCTTTTCGTCCCGGTTTCGGATCAACTTTATCCTCAATCAATCCCGAAATGCCAACCGTGCTGACTCCCGATTCCAGCGCCAGAGCAGTGTCGAGGCAATCACAATCAGCGCCAATGTCAGCCCGATCCACAGACCGTAGATGCCCCAGTGAAGCCCAAAGCAGAGCGCAAACCCCAGCGGCAGCCCCAAAACCCAGTAGCCCACCAGGTTGGCCAGCATGGGCGCACGCGTCTCTCCCAGGCCGCGCAGAGCGCCGGTGGAGACGGTTTGGATGCCGTCGAAGACCTGAAAGGCCGCCACGATCCACAGCAGCGAACACCCCAGTGCCATCACCTGCGAGTCGCGTGTGTAGAGCGCGATCAGCGCTCCCGGCACCGACAAAAAAAACACTGCCGCTAGCAGCATGAAGCTCGTACCAAGCCCCATTGCCAGCCATCCGGCCCGCCGCGCCCGTTCGTGGTCTCCCGCGCCTACGTCATGACCCACACTGACGGCTGCCGCCGAGGCTACGCCCAGCGGAACCATATAGCTGAGGCTGGCGTAGTTCATCACAATCTGGTGCGTCGCCAGCGCCACAGGCGTCAGCCTTCCTGCCGCCAGCGTAGCCAGATTCCATGCGCCTACCTCGCCCAAAATCTGCCCCGCCGCGGGCGCGCCCAGGCGAACCAGTTCTTTGAGCCGCGACAGGCTTGGTCCGGCCCAGTGACGGAAGAGCGGATGGCCGCGTTTGCGTTCATAGCGCCAAGCAAAGCCCAGCAACGCCGCCGCCATGAAGATGCGCGCGATGACCGTGGCCAGCGCCGAGCCGTTGACGCCCATCGCCGGCAACCCCCACTTGCCATAGATAAGCAGCCAGTTGCCGAACCAATTGAGCAGATTGGCGACGACGTAGGTCAGCGTAATCACGCGCACATCGCCCACGCCCTGCAAGTAGCGGCGCGTGCCGCCATAGAGCAGCAGCGGCAGCGTACCCCACTCCAGAATGCGCAGGTAGCCGCCCGCCGGAGCCGCCAATTCGGCCGCAATTCCGCAAGGCGCAAAGCCAAAGCTGGCCACGTAAAACACCAACATCATGGGCAGCGCAAGAATGCACGCCAGATATACGCCCTGGGCCAGCCAACGGTGGCATTCTTCGTGGTCCTTGCGCCCGTAGGCCTGCGAGACCAGCGTATCCAGCCCCAGCAGCAGGCCGATGCCCACAATCGCCAGCGTGTAATAGACGGCATTGCCCAGCGCAACCGCCCCGATCGCCGCTGGCCCCAGTTTGCCCACCATGATGGTGTCCACGATGCCCTGGGCCATCCAGCCCAGTTCGCTCAACACCACTGGAACCGACAGCGTCACCATCGCGCCCAGTTCCGGCCTCCACTTGGCTTGTGCTTGCCCCATCTATTCAATCTAATCGCACAGCCTCTTGCAAAATTCCATTGAGACTGCAAAACGTGTCAGGATAGGACTTTAGTCGTGCCGAAGAGTACCAAAATGATGTCGGGTATAAGCCTTTGCTGTATCCAGCGGCCTTACCACTGCGCCCAGTCGCCAAGGCCGAGAACCCAAGCGGCCAGCAGAAGATTGCAGACGGCGTGAGCGGCCACGGCATCGCCGATGCGTCCCCGCCTGCGCAGCGCGACGGCAAAAGCAATGCCAGCCACTGTACCCAGCAACAGATGTTGCCAATCCATAAGGTCTTTCATGTGCTCGACGCCGAAGACAATTGAAGACAGACAGATCGCAAGTACCGTCAAGCTGGTGAAGGAAACTCGGTCAAACTCCCGGCTGACAAAGCGGCGCGCCAGATAGCCGCGAAAGGCCAATTCCTCGGCGATTGGTACAGTGACGACGGCAGTGGCAACGCGCAGGATAATCCAACTCCAACGGGCCGTGGGTGAAAGAGCCGCCAAAGCCGTACCCAGCGAGTTGACCGCCGGTGGATGCCCCAGGATACGCGCGATCCCGGCCGGCGCAATCCACATCAGAAATACAGCTACGCCCACGACCGGTCCCAACCATCCAATGCGCCAGTTTAGCTTTTTCAGCTCCGGCCAGAAGTAGATAAGAGCAGTGGCGGCGGCAAAAAAACGCAGGGAGTAGAGCCATTCATAGTTTGCAGAAGCTGCCTTGGAGACAAGCGCTGCCGCGAGAATCGCCAGAAACGGCAGTAAATAGGCACGGATCGCTGGAGATTCTCCTTGAGGTTCGCTCCATGGCTGCGGTGCGCCGGCTGAGTTCAGATCGGGAGGGGGTATTCGTCGTACCCAGGAAAGTTTTTCGGTGGCCGTGGAAAATGCCAGCGCTACAGCAGTGAATGAAATCCAGCCAGCCGCAATGTGGAAGCCAGCCCACGCATCCTCGAAACCGCTCACATTCATGATGAGAATCAGAGCGCTAAGCCGGACGATGTTCAGTATCCAACTACATCCTAGCGCACAAGGAACCAGCAGAAGAGCCTGTGGGAACCTGATTTCTTTCCTAAAATGCCAGAGCCAAATGGATGTGAAGGCAAGAACCAATCCTAGACCTTCAATCCCTGAACAGCCGCCAGAGATCATGATCGTATTGTTCTGCGTACCGATTGTAAAGGTAGTTGGATCGACAACAACATCCTGACGAAAAATACCGAGAACCGCCTGCACCTCATGAAGGGTAGCACGTTGCATCATGCCGCTATCGATGGTACTCGTTGAGTACCATAGAGACTTGACCGTGGTACCAAGAAACCAGCCAGTCACACCTGCCAAAAGGGCATACAACCATAGCAATCCGGTGGCACGAAGTGCCACCATCCAGCTTCGCGGCGGTATGTATGCCAAGGCCAACAGTACGGTTGCTAGCAGGTATACTGCGCTCTTGGTGTAGCCGAACGGATCAAGGAACCGCCAACCCAATCCCTTCTGCGCTGCAATGGTCATGGAAAAAACTACAGCCATGCAGAAAAAATGGCCGCCAAATAAGATGCGGCCAAAAGGAATTTCTTCTCGTAAGGTTTTGAGTCTGGAATAGCCTAAACCCAGAAACACGATGAACGCGAGGATTGGTATTTGACCGTATAAATCGGTAAATACCCCAAAAATTCTCAGATGCCCAGCAACTGTGCCCCTGCTCCGAAAACAGAACAAGTACTCAAATGCTACGCTTGCGCCCAACATTAAAAGCCGCCCTAGCAACTGGCGGGATAGGACAATAACACGCCTCGACCGGGAAGGACAATTCCCGGTCGAGGCGCATGTACACTTTGATTTAATCATTAGTATTTCTTGAGTCTACTTGCCGCGCCGAATGCGCAGAACCGCTAGCGACCCCGCAAGAAGTGTGACAGCGCCGATCGCCATACTGGGATCAACCTCTGGAGTCTTCTTGGTAAAGGCCATTCCATGTGCAGAGGCGCAAATTCCAATAGCCAGACCCAACACCACAAGTGAGTTCTTCAGAAGATTCTTCGTCATGTGCAAATCCTTTCTGGGGGTTAATCAAAGGATACGAAATCCTCATTGACCTACGGAACCAAACCAGCAGCCCCTCGCCACCATTTTGCCTCCAGCGATTTGGCCTGATGTTCGCCAGTGAATGTCTTCAACCATGCTTGAACAGGTACCTACTCCCTATTCAACACCGTTGCCGTTTCAGTGTACCCAGGGAGGGAAGACCCTGGAGAATGCCGACCCCAAAAACGACAGCCTAAGGCCGTTAAACACAATACTAACATGACACAGGCCAGTCAACGCAAGATCATGAAAAAATACAAAGTAATCGGACTTTGATTACCTGAATCTATCCAACCTGCTCCTCCGAAAGCAAAGAGACTTACACTTGAAGCGCTACATTTCGTCTATACAAAATTACGTCCATTCTCGTTGATGAACTGCATATCGCGGGGCGCAAACTTGTTGCAGCTACCAGCAGTCAGCGCCCCATCTATTGACACCCCTCATTGCACTGCAAGCCGTGGTTGAACCTTCTTGGTAACGATGACCAGCTTGGCGGGAGTCAGCTCCGGCCCATCCCAGCCTTCCTTCACTGCCTCGATGTGAATCTCGCCCGGTCTCTTGCTGGACTGCACAATGGCTTGCGCCAACCCGCTGAAGAGCGAGCGCTGCGGTCCTTTGTCGCTCTCCTGGCAGTTGGGATCGCCGTTGCCCACTCCCAGCAGTGCACCCGCCCCCGTAACCTTGAAGCTGATCAGGTTATTCGCTGTCGGCACTGCGCGGCCCTCCTTGTCCAGAGCCTCTGCCTTCACTATCGCCACATCCTCGCCATCGGCGTCGATCTCGGTGCGGTCTGCGGTCAAACGAATCGTTACCGCCGGACCGGTCGTCTCTCGCCTTTCCGTCAGCACCACCTTGCCGCCCTTGGAAGCCCGCGCCTCAATTACGCCTGACTCGTACTTTGCCTTCCACTCCACGTGCCCCAGATGCGGAACTTTCTGGCTACCCAGACTTCTGCCGTTGACGAACAGTTCAACCTCATCCAGATTCGTGTACACCCAGACGGGGATCTCGTCGCCTTCCCTGCCCTCGAAGTTCCAATGCGGAAACAGGTGCAACGACGGCTCCGTGCTCCACCACGCCTTGTAGTAGTAGAACGTGTCCTTGGGAAAGCCGCACATATCCACGATGCCGAACTGTGAGTTGATCGACGGCCATCCGTAGGGTGTCGGCTCGCCGCGATAATCGAAGCCTGTCCAGGCAAAGCCGCCTGCCGCCCACTCGCGCGTTGCGTAGAACTTCCACCACTCCTCGGCCGTCTCGCCCCAGCGTACCACCGAGTCATACGCGTTCACGGTATTGCGCAGCGGGTCGGTCGAGTACACTCCGCGCGTGGAGATGGCGCTGGAGGTCTCCGAACCATAGATGGGGCGCTTGGGATTCAGCTTGTGATAACCGTCCGGGCGGTCCAGGCCATAGTTGAAGCCAATAATGTCGAAAGCATCGGAGACGCCTTGCTTGTTGTCTCCGTTCACCGCCGCAGAGACCACGCGCGTGGGGTCCAGTTCGTGGCAGCGCCGCACCATCGTCGCAGCAATCTTCGCTCCCTGCTCAGCCATTGGCTCCTGCAACTGCCCTTCTTCATTGCCGACGGACCACATAATGATCGAAGGCGAGTTGCGATAGCGCTTGACCAGCTCCTCCAGTTGCGCCATGCCTTCGGGACTGGAACTCATCTGCCGCGTCTCGCACATCATCATCACTCCCATGCGGTCGCAGGCCTCCACCAGCTCCGGCGTCGGCATATTATGTGAAGTCCGCAAGGCGTTGCAACCCATCTCACGCATTACGCCCAGCCGGAACCACTGCAAGCGATCCGGCACAGCCGCGCCCACACCCGCGTGGTCCTGATGGTTACAGACGCCCTGAATCTTCAGCGACTTGCCATTCAGATAAAAGCCCTTGTCAGCGTCAAAAAGCACCGTACGCACACCGAAGCTCACTCGCTCTGCGTCGCGCGCCTTGCCGCCTGCCTCCACCGTCACAATCGCCGAGTACATATTCGGCGCATCCACCGACCACAGCGCCGGGTTCTCCATTACGGCTGTCGCGGCAAACGTCGCGGCTCCGTCTACGGCAACCGTCTGCGCAGGAGCTTCCGCCGTCGCCACGGTCTTGCCCGCAGCGTCGTGAATCTGCCAGCTCACCTTGGCGCTCTCCGCCTGCTTGCCCACATTCGCCACCACGGTGCTCAGCGTCAGCGTAGCAGCGTTTCCTTTCACTTCAGAGCGAACGTAGCTCTCCAATTTGCCCAGATGCAGCGCATCCGTCTTGGTCAGCCACACATGGCGATAAATACCCGCACCCTCGTAGAACCAGCCGTCGCCAAAACTGGCGTCCACGCGAGCCACAATATAATTCTTCTGGCCATAGCTCAAAAAATCCGTCAGGTCGAAACTGAAGGGCGCATAACCGTTGTCGTTGCGGCCGATGAAGCAGCCGTTGACAAAGATCAGCACGTCACGGAAGGCACCGTCAAACTCGACCGTAATACGCCGGCCCAGATCGCTGGCCGGAATCGCAAACTCTCGACGGTACCAGCCCACGCTGGTCTCCGGATAGCGGCGGCCAAGTGGTTTGAAGCCATGCGAATCCAGCTTATTATCATGCACAAATGGCAACTCCACCGCCCAATCATGTGGCAGATTCAGCGCGCGCCATTTCGAGTCGTCAAACTTGGCCTTGGCGAAGCCAAACTCGCCGGTCTTGGCAAAGTCGCCCTGGCCGTAGCCGAAGCCTAGGTCGAGTGCTGGGTCGGTGCTGTGGCCAAACTGGAACTTCCATCCGAAGTCGAAGAGCAGCCGCTCTCGCGGAGCTATGGCGCCCGACAACTCGCCGGAAGCGATGCCGGGGTTGCCGGCCACCATTGCGGCGGCGCGCCCCCAGGCCGAACGGGCCAATAGTGAAGAAGCGGAAAGAGCCAGACCAGATGAGAGAAGGTCGCGACGGGAAATACCAGACATACAAATCCTCTTTCAGGTGAACTCTCGCCGAACAGACAGCAGAATCCCAAACGGCGAACAAAGGAAAACTATAAACCAATGGATACGTTATCGTAAACAATCAGAAGTCACTTCAATGCCTCATTGTGGCAATCGCCGATTTTGGTATGTCGAATGAGTGCGTTGAAGGGATACAGCTAACGCTTGATTATTCGTCGATATCCCTTTCGGCTTCATGTATTATCAAGCACTTAGCGTGACTTGCGTGAGCTTGTATCTTCCGTATGTACCTGATAAATGAAGATGCATCCTGGACATGGAAGGGGTCGCCGACTCAAATCCAGTCGTGCCGCCATTTTGTATCAATTGCCTAGAGCCTCGCGATTCAACCCGTCGTCCAACCCATCGTCACTCCACTCCTTCCTCATTACATGACATTCGTCCGGAGACTTGCCAATCGCTTAAGAAGTAACCCTCGGCGCTCCTCAATGCGCGCTCGATCAAGCCTGCTATCCCATTGGCGAGGCATATTGATGCCGATACGTCTCACTTCCATACAGATATTTTGAAATACGAGTTTTTGCCGAAATCATTCGTGTAAATCCGAGACACGCGGCACGGCGGAGTTTGCCCGATTGAATTGATGCAGCAAAAGGCCATTGCGAAGCCGGTGAGGCGAGCAGAGGCAGATTCTCATGAATGATTGGATTACGATTTCGCGGATGGGCGGCACTGCATGAGTCTGCTGATGATCATTGCGATGCGCGCCGGACGCTCTCTGCTGCTGCTGTTCTTTGCCGCCGCGGGAACCATCCTGCTGGTGCGCTTTGCTCCTGGCTTCTTCTCCGATTCCCGCGAGCTGGACGCAAAGTATGCGCAAGCGGTGCAGACGGAGATTCAGGAAGAGATGCTACGGCAACACTCCCTGCGGCAGATCGCAATGCTGCAAGTGAAAGGCTGGATGAAGGGCGATTTTGGCCAGTCGCGTCAATATAATGTGCCGGTCGCGGAGTTGATCGCCGCTCGGGTCCGTGTCTCGGCGTTGCTGCTGGTCAAGGGAATTTTCTTTGGCTGGCTGCTGGCCGTCTGCGCGGCGTTGCCCATCAGCGCTTTGCGCAGGGCTGGTCCGCTATGGGGTTTGCCCTTCACCTTACTGCTGGCAGTCCCGGCGGCAGCTCTTGCCACCATTTGCATCCTCGCCGATATCGGCGGTCCGCTGCTGGTGCTTTCCCTGCTGATTGCCGCGCGGGAGTTCAAACTGCTGCGCAGTCTACTGGAAGGAGCATGGTGCTCACCGCATCTGCTTCATGGCAGAGCGCAGGGCCTGCCGACGTGCGCTCTGGTCGCACTGCACATTCTGCCCAATGTAACCGTGCAAATGTGCGCACTGATGACACTGTCGATTGTGACCGCGCTGGGCGCGCTGGTTCCCATCGAGGTGATCTTCACCGTGCCTGGTGTCGGCCAGCTTGCCTGGTCCGCAGTAATGAATCGCGACCTACCGGTGCTGGTTGCGGTCAGCTTGCTGATGGCCTGCGTGGTGGGACTTGCGGGAATGCTGTCTACACGACCCATAACAATGGAGGCGGTATGAAGATGCGTCTCTCAGCCGTACTTCTGCTGTTGCTTCTCTTTGCAGGCGCGCTCGCGCTGCTGCTCTCCCGCTACGATTATGCCTTTCAAGACCGCGATGCCATCATGGCACCCTCCTCGGCGCAGCATTGGACGGGAACGGACGAAGTGGGCCGCGACCGCTTGGTGCGCGTTTCCGCCGCGCTCTTCATCGGCTTGACGGGTGCTTCGGCGGCTGCGGCCATAACTACGCTGATCGCTGCGCTCTTCGGCTTTATGGCGGCCTTCAGCACGCAATGCATCGCAAACATACTGCTATTTGTCAGCGATCTTATTCTCTCGCTGCCGTGGATTTTTCTGTTGATGATGGCCCGCTCCATGCTGCCGTTGACTGCTTCGCCGCTGGAGACAGCCGTCATGACCTTCCTTATCCTGGCTGCCCTGGGCTGGCCGGCCTGCGCGCGCACCATCTACCGCGGCGCACTGGCGCTGCGCTCCGCAGAGTGGATGATTCATGGGTACGCCTCTGGTCTCAAGACGCTCCAACTGATCCGGCTACACCTTCTGCCTCATCTTCGCTCTCTACTGCTGCCGCAGTTTTTGATCTGCATTCCCGCCTTCATCATGGCCGAGGCGAATCTAGGCGCGCTTGGCCTGGGTGTAGGTGAGCCGCTGCCCTCATGGGGGGCAATGCTGATGGAACTGGATAACTCCGCCCAGCTCGCGCAAACTCGCTTGCTCTATCTGCCGATTGCACTGCTGGTGGTGGTGCTGCTGATTCTTGAATCCTTTACCTCCGAGGTAAAAACTGATGCATAGTTCATTGCCTTCGTCAATCCTCTCTGTAGGCCTGATGACCCTCCTTGCGCTCTCTGCTGCAGGTCAGGCCGCTCCACGTCTGCACGGCGAACTGGTCTGGGCAATTCACTATGATCCCAAGACCTTCGATCCAGCAAAGGTCGATGATCAGGCCTCTGAACTCGTGCGTTATCTCACTGGAGGTGTGCTCTTGCGGCTCAACCGGCAAACGCAGGCTATGGACCCGCAGCTTGCCGAGAGTTTCTCCATCTCACCGCAAGGCACCCTGGTCGTCTTCAAGCTGCGCGACGGCCTGCGCTTCTCTGACGGATCCGCGCTAACCTCGGCGGATGTCGCCTGGACGCTGCGCCATGTGCTTGCGCCCGCCACGCAGGCCCCGGTCGCCGAGGAATTTCTTCTTCCTGATCAAGTCACAGTCGAAACACCGGACAGTCTTACGGTGCGGATTCATCTGCCCAAACGCATTAGCGGTGTGGAAAAAATCTTCGATGAGATTGCCATTGAACCGGCCATGCGTCCCAGCGAAGCGCGAGTAACCGCTGGACCATTCACGGTGGCCGACTACAAGCGCGGCCAGTATCTGCGTCTAAGCAGAAATCAGTACTACTGGCGGCGCGACGCGGCTGGCGTCAGGCTGCCTTATGCGGCGGGTGTGCGGCTCGATATTCAGAACAACCGCGAACAGGAGATTACATTATTCCTGCGCGGTGAGTATGACCTGGTGGATGGATTATCGCCGGATTTCTTTGCCGCCGTGACCAAAAAATCGCCATCGTCGGTGCATGATCTGGGCGCTTCGCTGAACACCGAGCAGCTCTGGTTCAATCAATCCTCTGCCGCATCTCTGCCGGATTACGAGAAGGCGTGGTTTCTGAATCGAGGCTTTCGCATTGCCGTCTCGCAAGCCATCCATCGCGCCGATCTGGCGCGCATTGCTTATGACGGCCACGCCACGCCGGCCTACGGCTTTATCTCTCCCGCCAACTCGTTTTGGCACAGCGACAACTTGAAGTATCCGCGCGAGAGCTTGGAAGAGGCAAACCGGTTATTGACGGCGTCGGGATTTCATCGCTCCGGCAATCAACTCTACGACTCCGCAAACCACGCGGTAAAATTCTCCATCCTAACCAACGCCGGCAACGAGGCACGGCGCAAGATGGCTGCCATGATTCAGCAAGACCTGGCCGCCACGGGAATGCAGGTGACCATCGTTGTTCTCGATTTCCCCGCCCTGATTGAACGATTGATGCACAAGCAGGACTATGAAGCTTGCCTGCTGGGAGTCTCGAACGCCGAGCCGGACCCCAGCTCCATGATGAATATGTGGCTGAGTTCCTCGCCAAATCATCAATGGAATCCCTCGGAGAAATCCCCCGCAACGGAATGGGAGGCGGAGATCGACCGGCAGATGCTGCTACAGGCCGCTGCTCCCGTGCGGCAAATTCGCAAAAATGCCGTGGACCGCGTGCAGCAGATTGTCGCCGATCAGCAGCCCTTTATCTATCTGGTCTATCCCAATGCCTTGCAAGCTGTCTCCCCGGCCTTGCGCGGCGTGTTGCCTGCCATTCTCGCGCCGGGTCCGGCATGGCAGATCGATTCCATGCGGCGCGAGAGTGGCTACCGGTCTGGAGGCGCTCGATGAGTACGCCCCTCCTGCAAGTGCGCCTGCGGGCGGAGTATGGTGGGCGCTGCATCCTCTCGGATCTGCGCTTCGATCTGCATTCAGGCGAGGCGCTCGGCTTGGTCGGAACCAGCGGCGCGGGCAAAACCACATTGGTGATGGCGTTGCTCGGACTGCTCTCATGGCGCGGCGGCAAGGCAAGCGGCGAGGTTCTACTTGATGGCGTAAATCTGCTGACAATGCCTGCCCGAGAGGCCCGCAAACTTCGCGGCAATCTGATTGCGCTCATTCCGCAATGCCCGATGAGCGCGCTCAATCCCGCCGTTTCTCTTCGCTCTCACTTCGAGCAGGCGTGGCGCGCGCACGAATCTACCGGCGCAAAGGCGCTGGAGTCGCGACTGCTGCAACTGCTGGATGAGGTGCAGTTGCCCGCCGGTGATTACAGCTTCCTGCGCAGAAAACCGGGGCAAATCAGCGTGGGACAGGCGCAGAGAGTTTTGATTGCGCTGGCTCTTCTGCATCGCCCCTTAATCCTTGTCGCCGATGAGCCGACCAGTGCTCTGGACCCGGTCACGCAAGCGGAAATCATCAAACTCTTGCGGAATTTAAACCGGCGTAGTGGCACCGCTTTGCTCTATATCTCCCATGATCTAATCTCTGTCTTGCAATTATGCTCGCGGATTGCCGTCCTGCACGCAGGCACCATCGCCGAGTGCCTGCCCGTTGAGCAAATAGAACAGGCGCAGCATCCCGCCACTCTCGCCCTGCTGAGTTCTATTCCCATGCCGCTTCATGCGCTGCTCGCTCATTGCGGTGTAACTTCGGTGCGCCGTTCACAGTAACATCGGTATAACTTCATGAAGAATTACTTAATATCTGAATGAATTCAAGACAGTTATTCAATTACAAACCATAGTACCCATATTTTTACCTAGGTAACTGGCTGCTTTATTACTAAATCATGATTACTCGGATAATAATTGGATATTGTTCTCACACCCCGTGTGATCCGTCCACCTGTCGATATGTCCACCTGTCATTGAAACCAATACAACTGTGAGCAGCGCCAGACAAAGATGGCCCTGACGATACACAGCGAAGCATAAGGAGAAAAACGAATGAAGAGCAAACAACAGAAAAGCGCTACCTGGGGAAGAAAACTCCTGATAGTCGGCCTTTTTGTCTTGAGCACCAGTCTGGCCTTTGCTGGCTCTCATCGCAAATTGGCCAAAGAGTTCGATAACGTCAAGGCAACCGACCAGGTGAACGTGATCGTGCAGTTCAACCAGGTGCCGACCGCCAAACACCATCAGAAGGTGACCAGCAGAGGCGGCAAGATCAACCGCGATCTCGGCCGCTTCAAGGGCGGCGCATACCGGATGTCCGCTTCGGCGCTAGCCGATCTGGCGAATGATCCCAGTGTCGTCTTCATCTCGCCAGATCGCCCGCTAAAAGGCGCCAGCACGAGCACAACGGGCGGCATCGACTACCACACCGACGCAGTCAACGCTCCCGCTGCCTGGGCACAGGGCTTGGACGGCACGGGTATCGGCGTAGCTGTGATCGATAGTGGCATCGCCAATGTCGCCGACTTGAACAACAGCAACATCGTCTATAGCCAGGACTTCACGGGCCAGGGCAACACTACCGACCAGTACGGCCACGGAACGCATGTTAGCGGCATCATCGCGGGCAACGGCAGCGGCTCCAAGGGTCCGAATTCCACGTATACCTTCCAGGGCATTGCCGGCAATGCCAACATCATCAACCTACGCGTCCTTGATCAGAATGGCGCGGGCACTGACAGTGAAGTCATCGCCGCCATTCAGACCGCCATCCAGTTAAAGGACACCTACAACATCCGCGTCATCAACCTTTCCGTGGGCCGTCCCGTCTTTGAAAGCTTCACGCAGGATCCGCTTTGCAAAGCCGTGGAACAGGCATGGCAGGCAGGCATCGTCGTCGTGGTGGCCGCGGGCAACTACGGGCGCGACAACCTGGTAGGCACAAACGGCTACGGCACCATCACCTCTCCGGGCAACGACCCATATGTCATCACCGTCGGTGCAGTCAATACCCTGGGTACGGCCGATCACACCGACGATATTCCTGCCAGTTACAGTTCGAAGGGACCGTCGATCTTCGATCAAGTCGTCAAGCCTGACATCGTTGCTCCGGGCAACGCCATCATCTCTCTGTACTCGCCCGGAGATACGCTGGATCAGGAAACACCCGGCAATGAGCTTCCTTACTCTGTCTTCACAAGCAATGGCAGCAAAGCTTCTTCGGGCTACTTTATCCTCAGCGGAACCAGCATGGCCGCTCCCATGGTCTCTGGTGCCGCTGCTTTGCTGCTGCAACAAAATCCCAGCCTGATGCCTGATCAGGTCAAGGCGCGGTTGATGAAGACCGCCTTCAAGAACCTCACCCCCAGCAGCACTGCAACGGATTCGGTCACGGGTCAAGTTTTCACTGAAGAGGCCGACATCTTCACTGTAGGTGCTGGAGAACTGGACATCCAGGCCGCATTGGCAAATACCGATCTGGCGCCCGCAACGGCAGGCAGCGCGTTGTCGCCGAGCGCCACCATCGATAGCAACGGCGATGTGGTGCTGGTGACAGCCTCCTCCTTGCTGCCCAGCGATGGCTACGGCGTCATCATTTGGGGAACTTCACTTGGAAACAGCACATTACTGCCAGGCGCGGGAGGTGGCGATAGTGGCGTAATCATCTGGGGTACTTCCGCGATTTGGGGCGAGGCTGTCAGCGGCGGCGATCCCATTCTTGGCGGCGGCACGGGAAGCGCTCCGGGTTCCGGACTTCCTGTTCCAGTGAATCCAGTCATCATTTGGGGTACGAACTTCCCCGCGGGAGACGCAGTCATCATTTGGGGAAGCGCGTATACAGGTGGTGACAACGGGACAACAAATCCGGTGACTGGCTTGCCGGGAACTGGTTCGGGCTTGCCTGTTCCCGTGAACCCCGTCATCATCTGGGGTACCGCAAATTCAGGTGGAGACGGCGGAACACTCAATCCGGTGACTGGCTTGCCGGGAACTGGCACGGGCTTACCTGTTCCCGTGAACCCCGTCATCATCTGGGGTACCACGGGGACCATCAACGACAAATAGCGATCGGCAACAGATGCAAACAGAGGACATTTGCCCGGCAGAATCCACTGTCGGGCAAATGTCCATCTGAGCAAGTGGGTTCTTGAAATCCCGGCGCATGAATCCTTGCTCGATTGTGGACAGCGGCTGGTATGGTGGCGCGGGGCGCCTTTTGGATAACATCGAAGTTGCGCCGTGGGCTATCAAGGAATGGTTCAATGCCAAGACGAGCCAAGCTTTTCATCTTCGCAACTGCCGCCTCCGGAGCAGCGGTACTCATCTTGTCTTGCCTGCAATGGCACTCCGATAATCTGCTCAAGTTTGCCTGTTATTTTCTGATCGCAATTTTGGCCTCCACCATGAAGGTGCGGCTGCCGAGCATGGAAAGCGCCATGTCGGTGCACTTCCTCTTTGTTCTCCTCGGCATAATGGAACTCTCGCTGGCGGAGACGCTGGTCATTGGCTGTGCCACGGTGGTGGTGCAATGCCTGTGGAAGACATCAAGGCGTCCTGAAGCGCTCAAGGTGATCTTCAACGCCCTCAGCAACCAGGCAAACGCCATTTGCCTTACCTATTTCGCCTATCACTGGTCGGCCACGTACATCACCCACAGCACTCCTCCGCTGCTGCTGGTTGCTTCCCTCACTTTTTTTCTCTGCAACTCCGTACCCATAGCCATCGTTATCTCGCTGGCCGAAGAACGCCCGCTGCGCGGTATCTGGTCGGAGACCTTCTTCTGGACGCTCCCTTACAATCTGGCCGGCGCGGCCGTCGTTGGACTCATTCACTACGCCAATCGTTTTGTCGGATGGCAAAATGCGCTTCTGATCGTCCCGGTCATGTATGCGGTCTTTCGCTCCTTTCAACTCTATCTGGCGCGTCTGGATGAGCAGAAGAAGCGCGTCGCTGTTGAGCAGATGCACGTGCTTGCCGAAAAGCGCCACGTGGAAGAGGTCTGCGCTCTCCATATGCGCACCATCGAGGGGCTGGCCCTGGCCATCGACGCCAAGGATCACACCACTCATCGCCATCTGTATCGCGTACGCACCTACGCCATGGAGATCGGCAAGCTACTGGGACTGAGTGAGGAAGAGCAGGATGCGCTTCGCGCCGCGGCTCTGCTGCACGACATTGGCAAGCTGGCCGTCCCTGATCACATCATCAACAAGCCCGGCCGCCTGACTCCCGAAGAGTTCGAGAAGATGAAGATCCATCCCATTGTCGGTGCCGACATCATGGAAAGAGTCGCCTTCCCCTACCCGGTGGCGCCGATCGTCAGATCGCATCATGAAAAGTGGAATGGCCAGGGCTATCCGGACGGCCTCAAAGGAAAGGAGATTCCCATCGGCGCGCGCATTTTGGCGGCGGTCGATTGCCTGGATGCGCTGGCATCGGATCGCCAATATCGCAAGGCTCTGCATTTGGATGAGGCCATGAAGACGGTTGTCCGGGAGGCCGGTGAATCCTTCGATCCCAAGGTGGTCGAGATTCTGCAAAGCCGCTATCTGGAACTGGAGCGCATTGCCGTCCAATGCATGGAAGAAGCGCTGCAAGATTCTCGCAGCTTCACTTTCAAGGTGGAGAGAGGTGAAAAACCGGCTGCCGGATTTGAAGTGGACGGCAGTCTGCGCCGCGGCAATGAAGCAGATTTCCTCACCTCCATCGCCTCCGCGCGGCAAGAGGCGCATACACTCTTTGAACTGAGCCAGGATATCGGCAACTCATTGAGCCTGGACGAAACATTGTCGCTGGTGGCTATGAGGCTTCGCAAACTGGTCCCTTATGATTCCATCGTTGTCTTCATCCGCAAAGGCGATACCCTCGTACCGGAATTCGTCAGTGGAGACAACTTTCGCGCTTTCTCGTCCCTGTTGATTCCCATGGGTACAGGACTCTGTGGCTGGGTTGCGGAGAATGTCACTCCCATTATTAATGGCAATCCTGCTGTAGAGTCCGGCGTTGCGGAACACGCTAAGATGACCACGGAACTTCGCTCCGCGCTGGTGGTGCCTCTGGAAGGCTTCAACGGTCTGGTCGGCGTCTTGGCGCTCTATCAGGCCGACGCGGATGCATTCACCAGCGATCATCTGCGCATTCTGCAGGTCATTACATCCAAGGTCGCGCTTTTCATGGAGAATGCCTTGAAGTATCGTCAGGCGGAAAGCTCTGCTACCTTGGACTACCTGACGGGGTTGCCCAATGCGCGCGCGCTGTCGATGCATTTGGATCATGAGCTAGCGCGCTGCAAACGGGAACACTCTACTCTTGCGGTCATGGTCAGCGACTTGAACGGCTTCAAAGCGGTGAACGATCGCTATGGACACCTGGCGGGAGACAGGGTTCTCCAGATCTTCGCCAAACTGGCGCAAGGTGTATGCCGCGAATATGATTACGCTGCTCGCATGGGTGGCGATGAGTTTGTTTTCGTCGCACTCAACATGACGCCGGAATCAGTCAGCGAGAGGGCCGCACTGCTTAGTAGTCTGGCGCAAGAGGCCGGACGCGAAGTCTGCGGCCAGGACATCTTGTCTCTCAGTCTGGGCGTTGCCTTCTATCCCAAGGATGGCATAAGCACCGAACAGCTTTTGGCCGAGGCCGACAAGAAAATGTATGCGGTCAAGCGATTCTTCTACGAGACGCGCAAAGAGCTGCTGCCGATTTTAGAGGAAAATCCTCATCTGGAAACGGTCAACTGAGCCGGATATTCCTCCGCTAGATGTAATCTCGGAAGAGTTCTTCAGACGGCGCGGGAATCACGCTGCGGCCCACCAGCATTCCCTCCTCGGCGGCCACCTTGCAACCCGCGGCCACGGCTGCCTGCACACTGGCAACATCGCCTGCCATCAGCACAAATCCCTTGCCGCCCAGAGCCATCGCCAAGTGAATGCGCAGCAGCGTCACGTTGGCGGATTTGACGGCCGCGTCGGCAACATCGATGATGCTGGCCGCCGAGAAGGTCTCCACGACGCCAATCGAGCGTAATTGCTTGGGGTCAATGTCAACCGCGTTGGAGATGGCCGCCAGCACCGCAGGATGCACGCGGGCGATCTGCCGCTTTTCAATCAGCGAGGCTCCGGCGGCAACCGCGCCCGCCGTCACGGCTGCCTCGACCGAGGTGACATCGCCGGAGACCGCAATGAGAAACTTGCCGGAGCAAATGCTGCGGGCCAGTAGAAGCTGAACCGAGCCAGCCTTCAGCATGACATCCTCGACCGCGTAGCCGGTGGCCACGCTGGTTAGCTCGATAAGTCCGATAGAGCTGATTTCAGGCACGACATTTGCTCCTTTTGCTGTGCGTCTTACGCTTCAATGACAATCGCTTCGCGTCCCACCGTGACCACGCCGTCGATGCTGGCATGGATGCGCGCGCCCAGTTTGCCCTGCTCCGGCGCGGCCAGCAGATCGCCGACTTTCACGCGGTCGCCGCACTTGACTTGGGGTACGGCGGGCGCACCGGCGTGTTGCTTCAAAAGCAGGTTGACCTTGCTCGGCGAGAATCTGTGCTCCACCAGCGGGCCGACATTGTTGAACTCGCCCAGCCCCAGTCGGGCAATCAGGCGGCGCATCGGCACGCGCCGGAATTCGGCCAGCGGATGGGGCGTAATAGCAGCCGGATCGCCTTTGAAGGTCAGCCCGCGTTCGCGCGCCAAGGGCTTCGCCTGCACGCAGACATTTTTGGGATCAAGATCTTCCGGGCAGGCATAGAGCGAACACAGATTGCACTCGCAGCAGTAGAGTGTGGCCACCATGGCGTCCATGCCGGTCTGGAAGCCCAGCGACTGCATCGCACGATGCGGCTGGATAGGATGCCCCAGCAGAAACCGCGGGCAGAACTCAGTGCAGAAACGGCACTGATCGCAGGCCGAGCGGCCAATGCGGTTCACCTGAATCATCGGCGCGTTGTGGCGCTGAATCAGCTTGTGTTCGGCCGGCAGCACGATGATGCCGCCCGTGGTTTTGGTCACCGGCATGTCCAGGCTGGCCGCCGGTCGCGCCATCATCACGCCGCCCAGCAGCACGCCGATGTCGCTGACCGTTGCCCCGCCCGCGGCCTCAATCACTTCGCCGATGGTGATGCCCACCGGAACCCGCAGCGTCACCGGATTCTCGACCGCGCCCGCGACGGTCAGGTACTTGTGCGTCACCGGCACGTCCAGGCCGATATTCATCAGTGTTTCGACATTCGAGACCGCCGCGTCCACATCCTTCGGCAATCCGCCCGGGGGAATGATGCGGCCAGTGACCAGGTGGACGAGGATAAACTCATCGCCCGCCGGGTAAACATCCGGCAACGGCACCACGCGCACGCCGCCTGGCACCACTCGTTCCAGCGCCTCAATAATATCCAGATATTTTTCTTTGATGCCGATAGCGCCTTCCATCGCGCCCACCAACTCCATGGCCTTCTTCAGGCCGCGCAGGAATGGCTCGGCGTGGTGGTGCAGCAGTTCTTTGTCCTTGTGCAGCAGAGGCTCGCACTCGGCGGCGTTCACAATAACGATCGACACCCGCGACTTGAACTTGACCGCCGTGGGGAAGCCGCCGCCCCCGGCGCCGACTATGCCCAACTCCTCCAGACGGTCGATAGACGAGCGCTCCGTCGCGCTGTGCGCTGGTGCGTTTTTAGAGATTCCCGCAGGGGCCGTCATTCAGAATTTACCTCGCAACATTTCAGAGCGGAAAAAATTTCGTACCAGAATTGACTCTGACCTAAACTCTACTGTATCTTTCAATATAGTTCAAGGTTTGCCGCCAATACTCATCCATGAAATGCCTCATCCCAAATATCGGTAGCACTTCCTTCAAGTTCCGCGTTCTGGATATGCCCGCGGAGACAGTTCTTGCCGAAGGGCGCGTGGAGCGAATCGGCCAGCCGGGTGGCGAGTGTCCCGACTACAATTCGGCGATTTGCAAGTGTCTGGCGGCGATTGCCGGCGAGGGCAAGCCTCTCAAAAATCTCTCCGAGATCGGCGCGGTCGGCTTCAAGGCCGTTCACACCGGGCCTCTCAATGCGCCGCAGATTATCGGCGACGATCTGCTGGCGGCGATGGCCGAGTTCACCTTCTTCGCGCCGGCCCACAATCCTCATTACATCGCCGCCATCAAGGCCTTTCGCAAGGAGCTTCCCGGCGTGCCTCTGGTCGCCGTCATCGAGACCAGCCCTTATCGCTTCATGGATGAGGCTGCCACCACTTACGCCGTGCCCTACGAGTGGCGCACCAAGTACGGTATTCGCCGCTATGGATTTCACGGTGCCAGCCATCGCGCCGCCAACGAGCACACCTCCAAGCTGCTGGGGCGCAACGATCTCCGCCACATCTCCTGTCACCTGGGAGGCAGCTCCAGCATCGCGGCCTTCCGCAACGGCGTGGCCATCGACACCAGCTTTGGAACCAGCCCGCAATCGGGCCTGCCGCAGAATAATCGCGTCGGCGACATCGACTCCTTTGCCGTGCTGCACATGATGAAGAAGCTGAATGTGGGGCCGGATGAGATGGCGCGCATTCTGGGCAGCCAGTCGGGGCTTGCAGGCATCAGCGGCACCAGCGGCGACATGCGCGATCTGGACCAGGCTGCGGAGGCCGGTAGCAAGCAGGCAAAGCTGGCGCTGGATGTTTTTGTGCGCGCCATTCGTCACTATGTGGGCGCGTTTCTGCTGGAGTTGGGCGGCGTGGACGCCATCACCTTCTCCGGCGGCATCGGCGAAAACAGTTGGGAGACGCGCGCTGCCGTCTTGAAGAATCTCGTGTCCTTCGGCATTGAACTGGACGAGGCGAAGAACCGCGCTGCCTCTGGATTGGGCGCAATCTCCGCGGAAAAATCGCCGGTCAAGATTTTGATTGTTCCGGCCAACGAAGAGCTGATCGTGGCGCGTGAATCCGTAAAAGTCGTCAGCGAAGCGCAAGAAAAGTAGCACAATTCAGGGAATTATATGGCGAGTGCAAGAAAATCATCGACGTCAACAGCGGCTTCCATCGACAGATCAGCGGTGGAGCAGATTGTCCGCCAGGTGGCTCTGGAATATCTGGGGCGCGGCAAAGGCAACGCGGCTCCGCAGCTTCTGGTGCAGGCCTCCTCGCGGCATATGCACGTCTGCCGCGAAGACATGGACATTCTCTTCGGGCCGGGAACGGAGCTGACCTTCGACCGTCCGCTCTATCAGGAAGGTAACTTCGCGGCCAAGGAAACGGTGACCATTGTCGGTCCGCGCAGCCGCGTCATCTCCAACCTCCGCATTCTCGGCCCCATGCGCAAGCAGTCGCAGATTGAGCTGGCCTTCACCGACGCCATCATGCTGGGCTTTACGGAGATTCCGGTTCGGCTCTCCGGTGACATCGCGGGAACCCCCGGCGCGGTCATCATCGGACCCAAGGGCGTCGTCGAACTCAAGCAAGGCCTGATTCGCGCCGCCATTCACGTGCATATGAATCCCGCCGAGGCGGCGCAATTCGGCGTTGCCAAGGGCGATGTGATGAAGCTGCGCGTCGGCGGTCTGGCAGGCGTAACCTTTAATCAGGTTCATGTCCGCATCGATCCTACCTCCAAGTTGAACGTGCACATGGACACCGATGAAGCCAATGCCTGCGGTTTGCATTTGAACAACAAAATTGAAATTTTTAAGTAACATCAACGGAGAAGAGAGGAAGCGATGAAGCAAGCGCTTGGAATGATTGAGACGAAGGGCCTGGTGGCGCTGTTTGAAGCGACCGATGCCATGCTCAAGTCAGCAAACGTGTCGTTCGCCGGCTGGCAGTCCGTAGGTTCGGGACTGGTGACCGCCTTCGTAGAAGGGGATGTGGCCGCCGTCAAAGCAGCCACGGACGCGGGCGCTGAGGCAGCATCCCGGATCGGCGAGGTGGTCAGCGTACAAGTGATCAGCCGCCCCCACGATGAACTGCCGTCTTTTGTCCAACCCGAGAAGAAGGCCGCCAAACCCGCAGCCGCCAAATAAGCCAAGGAGACCCAGATGAGTGAAGCAATCGGATTGATCGAAACAAGGGGCCTCGTCGGACTCGTCGAGGCGAGCGACGCGATGGTCAAGGCCGCCAGCGTGGAACTGGTTAAGACCGTGCAGATCGGCGGCGGCTACGTCACCGCGATTGTCCGCGGCGATGTGGGCAGTGTGCGCGCCGCGGTGGATGCGGGCGCCGAGGCCGCCAAAGCGGTCGGCGAGCTGGTCTCGTCGCACGTGATTGCGCGTCCCCACGATGCGCTTGTCGACAGTATGTTGAAGTAGCTGAAGTTTTAACCGTAGAGATTCAGGAGAAGAGTAATGGCCAACGAAGCGATTGGAATGATCGAGACCAAGGGCCTGGTGGCGCTGGTCCAGGCAACAGACGCGATGCTCAAGGCAGCCAGCGTGGAATACGTGGGCTGGAACAAGGTCGGCAGCGGTCTGTGCTCGGTCTTTGTGCAGGGTGATGTGGGTTCGGTGCGCGCCGCCGTGGACGCTGGTGCCAGCGCTGCCCGCGCCGTGGGCGAGGTGCAGAGCGTGCACGTGATTGCGCGTCCCCATGGCAATCTCGCAACCGTACTGCCGAAATAGCTGCCTGCGGCGGATGCGTCTGCCGCGGCACGCGAGGTGAGCCGCCATGTTCATAGCGAAAGTCATCGGCAATGTGGTTTCCACACAGAAGATTGAAAAGTTCTGTGGCATGAAGCTGTTGCTGATTCAGCCCTACATCAGCAAGGACGGCAAGCTGCAAATCTCAGGCAGCTCCGTGGTTGCGGTCGACAGCGTGGGAGCCGGCGTGGGCGAGTGTGTGATGTTCACGCAGGGCAGTTCGGCGCGCCTGACGCCCACCACCAAGGATGCGCCGGTCGATGCCGTCATTGTGGGCATCGTCGATGCCGTCGAGGTGGAAGGCAAGATTTTGGAGAAGCCATAAATGCAGATTCAAGAGCAAATGATCGCGGAGATCGCCAAAGAGGTAGTGGCGCGGCTCCGCGTCCAGATGCAACAGCCAACGGCCTCTGCTCCGCGCAGCAAGAGCCTCACCGCCGCCCGCGACGGAGTCTTCTCTACCGTGGATGAAGCCGCCAACGCGGCCTTCGAGGCGCAGAAAAAAGTCGCCGCCATGAGTCTGGAAGATCGTGGCCGCATGATCGAGATCGTCCGCAACATCTGCAACGACCGCCGCGAAGAGCTGGGCCGCATGGAGATGGAAGAGACCAAGGTCGGCCGCCTCGATCACAAGATTCTCAAGCTGACGAATATGCGCTTTGTGCAGGGCGTGGAAGCCATGCGCTCCAGCGGCAGCAGCGCCCGCAGCGACAGCACCGGCCTGTGCATCATTGAGCGCGCGCCCTGGGGCGTCATCGGCATGATGCTGCCCGTCACGCACTCCGTGCCGACCATGGCCGCCAACGCCATCAATATTCTCGCCTCTGGCAACACAGCGGTCTTCGGTCCGCATCCCTCCGGCGCGCGCGTGGCGCAATACGCGCTGCAACTCTTCAATCGCGAGATCGAGCGCGAGCTGGGCGTGGCCAATGTGCTCACCACCATTCAGGAGCCGAGCATCGAGGCCGCCGAGCAAATCTTCAATCATCCCAAGATCGCGCTGCTGTGCGTCACCGGCGGTCCGGTGGTGGTCAAGGCGGCCAGCAAATCCGGCAAGCGCGTGATTGCAGCGGGACCGGGCAATCCGCCGGTGGTGGTCGATGAGACCGCGAATCTGGATCGCGCTGCGGAGTGCATCATCGCCGGCGCATCCTTTGACAACAATCTGCTCTGCATCGGCGAGAAGGAAATCTTCGTCGTCGCATCGGTCGCCGACAAATTTATCGACGCCATGCGCAGCGCCGGTGCCTATCAGTTGGATGCCTCCCAGATCGAGCGCCTCACCAAGGCAGCCTTCACCTTCGACGGCGACGGCAAGGGCTGCGCGCGCGCGCACGTCAAAAAAGATTTCGTCGGCAAGGATGTCGAGGTGCTGGCGGCGGCGGCTGGCGTGCGCGTTCCGGCCGGCACGCAGCTACTCTTTGGAGAGACCAAAGAAGATCATCCCTACGTCGTCGAAGAGCAGATGATGCCCTTCGTTCCCGTGGTGCGCGTGCGCGATGTGGACGCAGGCATTGCCGCGGCGGTCAAGGCAGAGCACGGCTACCGGCACACGGCCATTATGCATTCGCAGAATGTGGAGACGGCAACGCGCATGGCGCGCGCCATGAATACCACGCTCTTCATTCTCAACGCCGCCTCGCCTGCTTCGCTCGGTGTCGGCGGTCCGGGATACTTCAGCCACAGCATTGCCACACCAACCGGCGAAGGCATCACCACGCCGCTTACCTTCACGCGCGAACGGCAGATGGTCGTCGGCAGCGCGCTGCGGATTGATTAGGAATGTTTTTAGCGCGCATCAGCGGCACCGTAGTTGCCACCGTCAAACACTCAACCCTGGCGGGTTGCCGCTTCTTGCTTGCCGAGCGATTGGAAGCCGATGGAAGCGCAAATCCCGAGCCGATCGTCATTGTCGATTGGATGGGCGCGGCCGGCGGTTCCACGGTGCTGGTCTCCACCGACGGCGATATTACCCGCCTGCGGCTGGGCAACACCACGCCGGCGCGTATGGTGGTGGCGGGAATTGTGGACGCGGTGCAACTGCGCGGAGGCAGAGCATGAGGCTGGGCATCGTCCGTGGTCACGTGACTCTGAACCTCGCGGTGGACGCCTTTCGCGGCAAGACCCTGGTCGTCTTGGAGCCGGTGACGATGGACAATCTTCGCGCTGCCAACGGACGGGGCGGAGGCAAGGCGCTGGTAGCCGTCGATGAGTTGGGTGTGGCCGAAGGTCAGATGGTGGCATTCACTGAAGGGCGCGAGGCCTCCAATCCATTCTGGCCCAAGGCCGTGCCGGTGGATGCGTATTGTTCGCTGATCGTTGATGCACTTAACATTCAGCCCTAGAGTTTCTTGAGAATTTGAGGTGGATAAGTGAAGAACGAAGCAAAGAGTGTTGATATTTCCGGGCAGAAGCTGGTCTCGATGCGCGATGTGCAGAGCGCGGTTGCGGCGGGAGCCAGCCGCGTCATCGTCGGCGATAAGAGCATCGTGACCCCTTCAGCCCGCGACTTTTTGGCCCAGCGCAACATCGAGCTGGCCAACTGCGGGTGCACAGCCAAGGCCGCTGCTCAGGCCGCATCTTCCGCGCCGGCCGCCGGTGCCTACGGCGGCAGCAGCGCGACCAAGCCCCGCAGCACCGCCAACCCCAAGCTCTTCTTTACCCCCGAGGCCGAGGCCGTCAAAAAAGAGATCTGCGCGGTGGGCCGCAAGCTCTGGCTGCGCAATTTCGTCGACGGCAACGGCGGTAATATCTCTTATCGCATCGGTCCCAATGAGGTCATCTGCACGCCCACGCTGGTCAGCAAGTACGACCTGACGCCCGAGGATCTCTGCCTGGTTGATCTTGAGGGGACTCAGGTGGCGGGCACCAGGCCCCGCACCAGCGAAATCTTTCTGCATCTGGAAATCTTCAAAGAGGTCTCGGAGGCCAAGGCCTGCGTCCACTGCCATCCGCCCCATGCCACCGCCTACGCCATCACCGGCAAGGTTCCGCCCAACTTGGTCATTCCGGAGTTTGAGGTCTTTGTCGGCAGGGTGGCCATCTCGCCTTACGAAACCCCCGGTACGCCGGAGTTCGCCCAGACCGTCCTGCCTTACGTCAAGACCCACAACACCCTACTGCTGGCCAATCACGGAATCATCTGCTGGGCTGACACGGTCACCCACGCCGAGTGGTACTCCGAGGTGCTCGATACCTACTGCAACACTCTGATGCTGGCCGCGCAACTGGGCGTTCCCATCTCTCATATCTCGGAGCAAAAGGGCGATGACCTGCTGGCGATCAAAAAGAAGCTCGGCCTGCCCGACATCCGCTTCGATGCCTCCAGAATGAAAGAGTGCCAGTTGTCCGATCTCGAGGTGCCCGGCTCCATTGCGCTCAATCCCACCCCATGCGACGGTAGCTACAGAAGCCCCAGCCAGCCCGCGCCGGATGCGGATATCGAGCTGCTGATCAAGTCGGTCACCGATGCCGTGATGGCCACTCTCAACAAGTAATCACGGAATTACCGGAAACTCCCTGGGCGGATCAGCTGCCGTGCGACTGGCGCTGATCCGCCCGGTTTTTGCTTGCGTATCGAGTGGCAGACGGCTTTGCATTTACCTATAATGATGTATGATGATTGATGCGTGATGTTTCCAGGGAGGAGTCTAATGCGCACCACCCTAGCTATTGACGATGATGTCCTGGCTGCCGTGCGGGAGATAGCCTCCACCGAACGGAAGAGCGTGGGTGAGGTGATCTCCGCACTAGCCCGGAATGCGATGCGCCCGATCCCCGCCAGCCGCGCCACGCGCAACGGAGTGCCGCTGCTTCCCGTCAAGCCGGATGCGCCTCGCGTGACCTCGGAACTTGTCCGCCAACTTCAGGAAGAGCTCTCGTGACCCGCTACCTGCTGGATGTGAATGTGCTGATCGCGCTGATCGATCCGGCCCATGTGCGGCATGACCGGGCGCACACATGGTTTGCCGCCGAGGGGCAACACGCCTGGGCTACTTGTCCATTGACGGAGAATGGGGTTCTTCGCATTGTTGGAGCCGCACGCTATCCGTCTTCGCCCGGAACTCCCGCCGCGGTCGCGGAGTTGCTTTCGATCTTCCGCACTCTCAAAGGTCATGAATTCTGGCCGGACGACATCTCTCTCTTCGACACTTCTGTGGTGCGATGCAACCGTCTGCTGAATTCAGGGCAGGTAACCGACACGTACCTGCTGGCTCTGGCTTCGGATCACGGCGGAAAGCTGGCCACCTTTGACCGTCAACTGGTGGTGGACGCCGTGGTCTACGGAGACAAGGCACTCCACTTGATTGACTGAATAGAGTCCAGGGTTTGCCTCCTGAAGTGCCGCCTTTTCGTCTAACCTAATGAGTCCGTCCCCGGCCCGCTCTTCGCAGAAGGTGGCCTGATGCACTACTCTTGCCTGTGAGGAGTTTGGCCCGTTGATTCGTCGCTTCCGCATCTCGCTTTGGCAGGCTCTTGAGCATGACGTGCTCAATACGGCCAAGGCCGCCGCCTACTCCGGAATGCTGATGCTCTTTCCCGCCCTGGTCGTCCTCACCGCCCTGCTCGCCCAGGTGCCGGAGGGAACCTCGCTGGTCGGCGAGATTCGCTCCTCCTTCGAGCAGTTTTTGCCCGCCGATTCCATGTCCCTGCTGCAATCCTCGCTGGAAACCCGCCGCCTCCACTCCGCGCAGTTGATCCTCTCGGCGGGCTTTCTCTCCATCTTTGCCGCGCTCGGCATGATGCTTTCGCTGATGGATGGCTTTCGCCGCGCTTATCGCCAGCGGCGCGGCAACTGGGGCTTTTGGCAGCGTCGGCTGCGCGCCCTGCTGCTGGTGCCCATCGTGCTGTTTCCCCTCGCTCTGGCCACTCTGGTGCTGGTCTTCGGTCGCCAGATCGAGTCCTGGATGATCGAAAACGCAGGCCACCAGATGCGCCACTTTGTCCTCTTCTTCTGGCGCATGGTCCGCTGGGCAGTCGCTCTGGTCACCAGCGTCAGCGTCCTCGGCGCGCTCTATCACTTCGGAACCCGCCGCAAAGAGCACTGGGCCTTGATCGCTCCCGGCGCGGTCTTTGCCACGCTCGTTGGCTTCCCGGTCACACTGGCCTTCGGCTGGTACGTCACCCGCATCGCCGATTACTCCATGTTTTACGGCTCCTTCGGTGCCGGCATCGCCACCCTGGTCTGGCTTTACATAACCTCCTTCAGCGCGCTGCTGGGCGCGGAGCTGAACGGCGTCCTCTTTCGGGAACGCCAGGAGCGGGCTTCCACTTCCGCAAGCCCTGAGTAGGAGTCTTCAAGTCTGTGACCGTTTTCACCGTCAATTCTCCTGCTTTCCCGCATAATAGGGAACGGGAGGTTGCGGTCGCATCCCTGCTTGCACGCAAGCTGGCCGCGCAATATCTTCTTGATCCTGCCCAGCCTTCCCCGGAGCAACCCCATGTTCTTTGCACCACTGAGCCTCTCTGACACCGGCGTCCAGCGCCGCGCCAAAATCGTCGCCACGCTTGGCCCCGCCTCCAACACCGTGCCCGTCTTTCGCAATCTCGTCCGCGCCGGCGTCGATGTCGTCCGCCTCAACTTCTCCCACGGCTCTCTGGAGGGAAAGCTGGAGCTGATCCAGATGATCCGCAAGGTCAGCCGCGAGGAGCGCAAGCCCCTCTGCATCCTCGGTGACCTGCAAGGCCCCAAGATTCGCACCTCCACCCTCAAAGATCACCAGCCTGTGCTGCTCAAGGCCGGCGGGCGGCTCATCATCACCCCGCGCGAGGTTCCGGGCACGGCCTGCCTGGTCGGCACCACCTTCAAGACCCTGGCGGAAAACGTCGAGCAAGGCTCGCGCATTCTCCTCTCTGACGGTCTCATCGAGTTGCGCGTTCACGACGTGGACGGCGGCGATGTCGTCTGCGAAATCATCAACGGCGGCCTGCTGGGTGAGAACAAAGGCATCAACCTGCCGGGAATTCCCGTACGTGTTCCCTCGCTCACCGAAAAAGACTCGGACGATCTGGAATTCGCCCTCAAAAACGGCGTCGATGCCATTGCCGTCTCCTTCGTGCGAACCGCTGAGGATGTGCGCCTGGTGCGCAACCGCGTCTCGGCTTACGGCGGCGAAACCTGGATCATCGCCAAGCTGGAAAAACCCCAGGCCATCGAGCATCTGGAGGCTATTCTTGCCGCGGCCGACGCCATCATGGTGGCGCGCGGCGATCTGGGCGTCGAGCTGCCCCCCGAGCAGGTCCCCGCCATTCAGAAGCACATCATCCGTCGCGCCGCCGAGCTGCGCAAGCCCGTCATCACCGCCACCCAGATGCTGGAGTCGATGATCGAGAATCCCCGCCCCACCCGCGCCGAGGTCTCCGACGTGGCCAACGCCGTCTATGACGGAACCGATGCCGTGATGCTCTCCGGTGAGTCGGCCGTCGGCAAGTATCCGGTCGAGGCCGTCGCCATGATGGCCCGCATCGTCGTCGATGCCGAGCGCAACATCAAAGAGACCGATTACACCGACCGCCGTAAGCAGCGCCGCGCCCACCTCACCATCGCCGAAACCATCTGCGAGGCCACGGCCCACGCCGCCGACGACCTCGAACTGCGCGGCATTGCGCTCTTCACCGAGTCCGGTTCCACCGCCCGCAAGCTCTCCAAATACCACCCCTCGGCACCCATCTACGCACTCAGCCCCATTGAGGTCACCATCAACCGCCTCAACCTGCTCTGGGGAACCACCCCCATCCGCTGCCCCAAGATCAACTCCAACGAGGCCATGGTCGAGTGCGCTGAGAGGCTGCTGGAGCAGGGCGGCTTCATCCGGCCCCGCGAGGTCATCGCCATCGTCGCCGGCACCCGCACCAAATCCGGCTCCACCAACTTCCTCCGCCTCCACGTGATGGGCGAGAACAAGGAGGGAGCGCGCTTCTTTGCCAAACACGCCGAGCAGCCCGACGCGCCACCGCCCGGTCTCCTCGCATCTCCGCAAAATCCCGGTAGCCTGCCGCGGCGCAAGAGCTGCTCGTTCCACCACCCGCTGATTCACGGTTGCCCCACCATTTCTCTCTCTCTGCGAGATGGGTGGGGATCCACGAACCTACACGCAACCTGTCATCCTATGATTATAGTATTGTCCTTTTGAGCGCCCCTGACTCAAAGTGCAGCGAAGAGTCCGGGGAGTCGAAGGGCCTGCAATTGCATCTCTGCGACAAGAGAGAATGCCTCATGTGCTTGCATATAATTTTCCTCCCCTGGCCCACAATCAGTCCAGGAGCGCCAACCGACCCTCTGTGCCTTCTCTGTTCCCTGATCCCTGCTCTATATGCCCGGCCCGTACCCCCACAGTTTCCCCTTTCTCTTCTCCATATATATTCAAAACAATGCAGGTTATTAATCGGTAAACACCGCACAAGCAATGCTGATAGACTGGCGAATAGCTCGGTCGGCATGGTTCTTAACTTCCAAATAACGAAGCACTTTCACGGAGGCAGCGTCAACCGGCGCATTCTGAGAGCGGCGGCGTCGGTGACGGCAGCGGGAATTCTGGTTAAGCTGGTCGCCACATTCAAGGAATTCACCGTCGCCGGAGTTTATGGCCGCTCGGACGCAATGGATGCATTTCTAGCGGCCTTTCTGATTCCCAATCTGCTTATCAACCTGATCTCGGAGTCGATGAACCAAGCGTTGGTGCCGACGCTGGTACGGGTTAGGGAGCGCGAAGGGCACGAGCGCGCGCAACAGTTGCTCTCCAACTCCATGCTTTGGGTCTGCCTGCTGCTTGCCGCGGCCTCGGTCGTGATGGCTCTCGCCGCACGCGGCTTCTTTCCGCTGATCGCCTCGCACTTTCCGCCAGAGAAGCTCACGCTTTCCATCAGGCTCTTCTACGCGCTGCTGCCGGTGGTGTTGATTACCGGCATCGCCACCAACTGCACCGCCGTGCTGAATACCTTTGACCACTTTGCCGTTCCGGCTCTTGCTCCAGTGGCAACTCCGGTGGCGATCATCCTGGCGGCGCTTCTGCTCGGCGACCGCTGCGGCATCTGGGCGATGGTATACGCGACGCTCGCTGGCGCGCTCGTTCACGCAGGAATTGTGGCGTGGATGATGGACGCGCACGGCTACCGTTTTCGCCTTTGGTGGCACGGAGCAACCGAGGCGACGCGTGAGGTGGCGCATCAGTACGGTCCGGTGTTGCTCAGTGGCGTGGTGGCCTCCGGCGGGCTGCTGGTGGATCAATCCATGGCCGCGATGCTGCCCGCCGGTAGCGTCTCAGCGCTGGCCTACGCCAACCGCTTTGTCAGCGTTGTGATTACGCTGTTGGCCGGGGCCGTCTCCTCTGCCGTTGTCCCGCATTTTTCACGCATGATCTCCCACAGGGACTGGAGCGGCTGCCGCCGCACGTTACGTACCTGGGTGCGACTGACGGCGCTGGTTTCGACGCCGATTGCGCTGGTGCTTATCGCTGGCTCGCATTGGCTGATTCGCACGACTTTTCAGCATGGAGTATTTGGACCGCGTGACACGGCACTGGTCACGCCGGTGCTGGCCATGTACGCTATTCAGATTCCGTTTTTTGTCTCCAGCCGGGTCTTCTACCGTTTTTTGGTTGCCATGCGCCGCAGTGATTTGATCTTCTATTGTGGAGCGCTGAATCTGGCGCTTGATGTGGTGTTGAATCTGGTTCTCATGCGCTGGTTCGGCGTGGCGGGCATCGCGCTGGCTACTTCGCTCTGGACGGTGAGCACGTTTTTCTTTCTCTGGTATTGGACTTGGAAGCTCCTTCCTGAAGGGTCTCAAGAACAGGTGTGAAGTCCAAGCTGGTTCAATGATGGAAAAGGACTTTTCTATGATGATGAGGCGAGAGATTACCATGGAGGCAGCATGATTCCAGCGCCGGCACAATATTTATTGCGCTTCGATGATCTATGTCCCACCATTGAACGCGCCCGGTGGCAGCGCTGCCTGCCGTTGTTCCAGGACTTCGGCATTCGTCCGATTCTCGCCGTGATTCCCGACAATCAGGACAAGAAACTCAATCTCTCGCCGCCTGATCCGGAGTTCTGGACGCGGATGCGCGCCATGCAGGCAGCCGGAGCCACGATTGCCCTGCATGGCTTTACTCATCGTTGCGCTAGCCGGGGAACGAGCCTGTTGCGACTGCATCACCACTCGGAGTTTTCCGGCGTGCCGGAAGATGTTCAGCAGCAGTGGATTCGCGAGGGGCTGGGGATTCTACGCGGCCAGGGACTCAATCCCACCATCTTTGTCGCTCCGCGCCACGGTTTCGACCGCGCCACGCTTCGCGCGCTCCACAACGAGGGAATATCGATGCTGTCGGACGGCTTTGCTCGTATTCCTTTTTCACGCGGCGGCATCACCTGGATTCCGCAGCAGCTTTGGGGACCGCTGGAAAAGTCCGTAGGGATTTGGACTATCTGTGTGCATAGCAACTTTATCCACGCCGAGCAAGTTGAGCAGCTCAATGAATTCATTCGCTCCCATGCCGCGCAGTTCACCTCTCTGGAGCGCGTATTGGCCGAGTTTCCCTTCGATAGACTAGGTCCGATCGAGCGGTTCCATGAAGCCTGGGCTCTATGGCGGGCGCGCGTCGCCCAAGCCAAAAGACGCAACAAGCTCCGCTCCCGCAAAAAGAGCAATGCGTAGCAATCTTCCCAGCCGTAGTGTGCGGGAAAAGCTGCGGCTGTTGCCGCTGATTGCCGCCACATATTTTATGGTCTCCGGCGGACCCTACGGCATAGAAGACATTCTGGGCGGCGCGGGCTTCGGCGCGGCGATTCTAATCCTGCTTGTGCTGCCGTTTGTCTGGAGCCTGCCGACGGCGCTGATGGTGGGCGAGTTGGCCAGCGCGATTCCCGCTGACGGCGGATATTACGTTTGGGTTCGGCGGGCGATGGGGCCTTTCTGGGGCTATCAGGAGGGATGGCTCTCGCTGGCGGCTAGTGTCTTTGACATGGCCATTTATCCTGCTCTCTTTGTCCTCTATCTGGGCAAGCTCAACCCGGCGCTTATCGCTGGCTGGAGCCACTACGGTTGGGCGTTGCTGGTGGTGTTGATTTGCGTGGTCTGGAATCTGCGCGGCGCGCCCTCCGTGGGCAATGGCTCGATGTCGCTCTGTGTGCTGTTGCTGGCTCCGTTTGCTGTGCTGGTGGTATTGTGTCTTTGGCATGGGTTTGCGCTGCATCCTATGGTGCAATGGAGCGGAACACGCTCGCCAGCCGGAATCGCGCTCGCCATTCAGGTGGCGATGTGGAATTGCATGGGCTGGGATAATGCGGCTACCGTCGCAGATGAGGTTGAAGACCCGCAGCACAACTATCCGCGGGCGATGCTCTGGTCGACAATGCTGGTCGCAGTGAGTTACCTTCTGCCGATTGGCGCAATGGCGGCGGCGGGAATTTCGTCGGCCAGCTTTTCTACCGGCGATTGGACAAACGCGGCGGTGATGCTGGGCGGTCCACTGCTGGGGCTTGCGGTGATTGCTGGCGGCTGCATCAACGGTTTTGGAATGTTCAACGCGCTGGTGCTGAGTTATACTCGGTTGCCCATGGCAATGGCCGAGGAGGGAATGCTGCCGTGCGTATTGGCGCGGCGCAATCGGCGCGGAGTGCCCTGGGTAAGCGTGCTGCTCTGTGGCATGGCGTGGGCGGCGGCACTCGGGTTGAGCTTTGAGCGTCTGATCTCGATTGACCTGGTTCTCTACGGCTCAAGCCTGCTGCTGGAGTTCGCCGCGCTGGTGGTGCTGCGCCTGCGCGAACCAAAGCTGAAGCGGCCCTTCAAAGCAGGGAATCTCGGCGTCGCTTCGCTGCTTGGAGTGGCGCCGGCGCTGCTGATCGGCTATGCGCTCTATGCCGCACGGACGGAGAAGATCGGTGCCGTTTCCGCGCTGCTCGTGGCCACGGCAGTTGCGCTGCTGGGACCGGTCTTCTACTGGCTTACGGCATCTCCGAGAGACATTGGTCGATCAGAGACTCATAGGCCTGGATAGCACGGTCGATACGGAAGGCATCGACGAAGGCGTGGGGATAGCGTTCGCCCGGTCGCAGCGCGCCGAGAGCGGTGAGCAGGGATGCGGCCAATGCCTCGGCGGAGACTTCCGGCGCAAGCCACACGCCGGGCTGACCGCGCAGCAAATCCACCAGCCCATCGCAAGCCGGCAAGGCCACAATGGGCAGCCCTGCGGCTGCCGCCTCCAGCAATGCATTTGGCAGCCCTTCATGCCGCGATGGAAGCACATAGAGCGCAACCTTTGAAAAGCACGACCAAGGGTTTGCTACGTGGCCGACAAAGCGCACGGCCTCGTCAAGTCCGAACTCATGGCACTCAACTTTTAATGCTGCTTCTTCCGGGCCGGAGCCAGCAATCAACAGATCGGCGCTGGGATATTCTTTTCTAACCAAAACCATCGCCCGCAGCAGCAAATCGAAGCCCTTTTCTCGCGAGAGCCTTCCCACGGCCAGCAAGCGCGAGCCACTGTAGGCTGGCAGTGCCTCATTCCTGTCGGGAGATCGGCGAATCTCCTCTACATCCACAGGGTTGGGCAGAACCACAAGCCGCGCATCGGCAACACCCAACTCTCGCGCAATATCGTCCGCCATCGCTCGCGTCTGGCAGATCACCCGGTCAGCACGTCGATAGAGAAGCCGGTAGAGCGTCCGGGTATACCAAGGCAACCCGCCGAAGTCCAAAGCAGCCGAAACAGTTCCATTCTGACGCACGATCACGCGACTTCCGCTCGGGAAAAATGGGCGCAACAGCAGCACCAGAAAGTTCGAGTGAAAGATTCCAGAGAGGATCAGGTCTGGTTTTAGCCTGCGCACCAGACGCAGAAGCGCCCAGGCCCCGGCACGCACCCTGGACGCGCCTAGCGCATGGACAGTAACCCAGGAGGGCAGCGCTTCCTCTGCCTCCGCCTGTGTAATCAGCACCAAATGCAGCTCGTACTTGTCCGCCGGGATGTTTCGCGCCACGAGCACCATCACGCGCTCCGCGCCGCCTCCTCCCAGGTGCGGAATCAGCAAAAGTACTCTTGGACGTGGTTTCATAAGCCTGTGGAAATCCTATGGGTTGCAGCGAGTATATCGCAAACATATTTAATTATCTGCAATTAATACGTATTTTTCCTGAAGATATTTTCCTCTTGACAAATTAAACCGTACTAATGTTTCCTGTGAGTACTGATGTTGCTTATCTCTAGCGAATGGCCGCCTTTTTAGGCCACTTGCTGCGTTGTCACGAGGAAAGCGGCTGAGGCGGTAATCGGGAGTGGACGCGCCAGGGCAGGCAATTGCCCGGTAGAGCGTCAGGTCATGATGAACTCCTGAATCCCTCGAGCTTCTTTCCAACGCGTTTCCGATGCCGATTCATTTCGGGAACGCGAAGGTCCTTTCTGGGAGGGGCTCGTGTTCAGACGCAGCAATCGCAGCACTATCTCTGCCTTTTGGCCGACATTCTGGAGTGTGCAGAACCGATTCCCCACTCCAGCCGCCACTCCGGCTCAGTCCTCTCGTTCGCCGCAAAAACCGCACATTGTCGTCGGCATCACCAGTCCGCAAACCTGTCTGGTTCTGGGTGGTCGTCTGCGCACTCTGCGCGAGGCAGGCTTCCGTGTCACGCTGGTCTCCAGCCCCGGCGTGCTGCTCACACGCACGGCCGCGCTGGAAGGGGTGGAGTCGGTGGCGATTCCCATGCGGCGGGAAATGGCACCCATTGCCGATCTCGTCTCGCTCGCACGCCTATGGTGGCTACTCTTCCGGCTCAAGCCGGAGATGACAGAGTTCAGCACACCCAAGGCGGGGCTGTTGGGTTCGATAGCCGCCATGCTCTGCGGCGTGCCAGCACGGGTCTATTTTCTGCGCGGCCTGAAGCTCGAGTCCTGCACCGGCCTGAAGCGCCGCATTCTGATCCTCACAGAGAGACTGGCCGCAGCCTGTTCTCATGCCGTGCTCTGCAACAGCGACAGCCTGCGCAACGAAGCGATGGCTCTAGACGTGGCTCCGGAGAGCAAACTGCGCCTACTGGGAAGCGGCAGCAGCAACGGTGTCGATGTGGAGCGCTTCCAGCCGGGACCGAGCAACCTGCGCGAACGGCTCGGCATTCCGGCCCAAGCCCATGTTGTAGGCTTCGTGGGCCGCTTGACCCGCGACAAGGGCCTGCCAGAACTGATCGAGGCCTTTGATGCCATCCTGGCCGCCAAGCCCGATGCGCTTCTGCTGCTGGTAGGCTGGTTTGACGCCGCCGAAGACGCGATCAGCCGCGACCTGCGCGCCCGCATTCTCCACCACCCGCGCATTCACACCACCGGCTTCGTCGCCGACGCAGCGCCATATTACCGCGTGATGGACGTGATGGTCCTGCCTACCTGGCGCGAGGGCTTCCCAAATGTGGTGCTCGAGGCGGCAGCTACAGGGGTTCCTGTCGTGACAACCTTGTCCACAGGTTCCCGCGACGCCGTGGTACCAGAGGTGACCGGCCTGCTGATTCCTCCCGGTTATCCGGTGGCCATTCGCGATTCCGTGCTACAGTTGCTCGGCAACCCAGAGCGTCGCAGCCGCATGGGAATAGCTGCGCGGGCCTGGGTCATCGAGCACTATGTCAAAGGCCTAGTTCTCGGGCTAACGGTCGGTTACTACAAGAGTCTGCTGGAACGGAATCTGCCGGGGGCAATACGAAGTGGAACGATCGCCACCGACTCAGCGCTCAATCCAGCATAAGAAGCTTTCGATGATTGAAGTTACGGCGCCCCAGTCATACCTTTGGAACCTGGGTCACAATGAACCTGAATAGGCCGTGTTTACTGCGGAGGTGTTTGCAGCGTGTGCGCGCCGGCCTCGGCTGCGCGCAGCATATCGTTGGGAACAATGCCCAGCACCAGCGTTGCCGCCACCGCAAGCAGCAGCGCCGCGCCAACCAGGATACCCACCTGAGGCACCGGAGCAGCGGCACTCTCCTCTGCCGGTTTTTGCACAGCCGTCAAGGCTAGACGCAGGTAGTAAGCGGCTGCAAGGCCGGAGTTCAGTAGGCCGATGATGGCCAGCCAAACGGCTCCGCCACCAACCGCTGTTGAGAATGAAAAGAACTTGCCGAAGAATCCACCGGTGAAGGGAATGCCGACCAGCGAGGCCAGGAAGAAAATCAGCAGAGAGCCAAGCAGCGGCGAGCGGTACATTAATCCTCGATAATCCGCAATTAACGGCCGCTTCTCGCCGTAGCCACTGACCAGCGTGACCACAGCGAAGATGCCGACATTCATCGCCGCGTAGGCTGCTGTGTAGAAGCTGGCGGCGGCAATGCCGCTTGAATCCAGTCCTGCAAAAGCGGCCAGCAGATAGCCGGCGTGGGCAATCGACGAGTAGGCTAGCATCCGCTTCACGTTCGTCTGGCGCAGCGCGGCCAGGTTGCCCACAATCATCGATAGCACCGCCACCGCCCACAGTAGCGGCGACCAAACCGGCCGCAATGTCGGCAGCATCTCGTAGAGCACACGCAGCAGCAGCGCGAAGGCCGCAGCCTTGGGCGCTGTCGAGATCAGCGCCACCACCGGCGTAGGCGCGCCCTCGTAGACATCCGGCGTCCACACATGAAACGGCGCGGCGGAGACCTTGAAGAGAATCCCCACCAGCATCAGCCCCAGTCCAGCCAGCAGAAACGCATGATTCTGCGCGCTCGGCGCAAGGCGGGCGATCTCGTAAACCTCAGTCGTGCCAGTCGCGCCGAAGATCATTGCTATGCCATAGAGCAGAAAGCCGGTGGCAAAAGATCCGAGCAGGAAATATTTGACTGCTGCTTCCGGTCCGCGTGCCGTCTCCTTGCGATAACCAACCAAAACGTAGGTGGCGATGGAGGAGATTTCCAGCGCGATAAAGACCAACAGCAGTTCAACAGCGCCGGTCAGCAGGCACATTCCCACCGAGCCGAAGACAACGAGCGCGTAGAACTCGCCCTGATGATGGCTCTTTTCAGGCAGTGTGTCCATCGAGAGCAGCAGCGCCACCAGCACGATGCCGCAGATCAGTACGTGAAAGAAGACCGTGAAGGCGCTGGTTTCCACAGTACCGGAAAAGCCCGTGCCCATCGGCAGTGAAAGCTGCCAGAGGCTTGCCCACAACGCGAGCGTGGTTCCGATTGCGGCAACCCATCCCAGCGGGCGCCGTGCCCATCTCTGCGGCAGCGCCGCGTCCAGCAGCATGACGGCCACGCCGGTCAGCGTGAGAACGACTTCGGGAAGAATGCGATAAATATCGAGAGGATTCATCGCTGCACCTCCCCATTAACTGAATTATCAAGTGTATTACAACCTTCTATAGAAAACTGTAGAGCGTCAGGGCACGACTTTAGTCGTGCCAATAATGCCGCTAAATGATCGGGGGCTTTAGCCCCTGAGGCATTTTTTTCAAAATAACTAATGTCCTCATACTTTGGCGGATGAACGCCTGTTTCAATCGCCGGCAGCCAAAGCATCGGCGCCACGCCCATCACCAGCATCAGCACCGCCAACGGAGCCAGCACGGCCAACTGTCCTGCGCGCAAATCTTCCGGCGGTTTCGACGTTGCCAGTTCGCTCTCCGGTCCAAAGAAGAGTCGCTGCACCAGGCTCAGCATATAAGCCGCGCCCAGAATCACGCCCAGTGTCGCCGCCATCGCCCAGCCTTTGCTAACGCCGGTAAAGGTGCCCATCAGAATCATGAACTCGCCCACAAAGCCGCCCAGTATCGGCAGGCCTATCATTCCCAGCGTGGCAATCACAAAGAACGTAGCCGTGCGCGGCAGCTTGGCTGCCAGCCCGCCGTAAGAGTTGATCTCGCTCGTCGCGTAGCGCTCGTACAACACGCCAAGCAGCAGGAACAATGCGCCGTCCACAACGCCGTGATTCAAAATCTGATAAACAGCGCCTTCCCAACTGGTGAGCGTCAACCCGTAGATACCCAGCGTAATCAGGCTCAGGTGGCTCAGCGCGGCAAAGGCCATCAGCCGCCAGAAGTCTCGCTGCACGAGAGCTAAACACGCGCCATAGAGAATGCCCACGACAGCAAGGCCAACCAGCAGCGGGGCCACTGCCCGCGCCTGTGCCGGAAAAAGGCCAATGTGGAAGCGCAGCATCGAGTAAAGGCCCAGCTTGCCGGCGACAACCATCGCCAGCGCCACCGGCGCTTCACTGAAGGTGTCCGCAACCCAGCCATGCAGCGGGAAGACCGGAACCTTGACGGCAAACGCGAAAAGGAACGCCAGCGCCACCCAGCACAACGGGCCTGCGGGAATCACGCCGCTGGCGATGTTGTACTGCAACGTTACGAAGTCGAAGCTGCCGGTCCGCGCGTAGAGCCAGAGAATCGCGACCAGCAACGGCGCTGAGGGAATAAAGGTGAAGAGGAAAAACTTGAGCGCTGCCTTCGGTCCGTCCTTGCGCCCATACATCGCGATCAGAATCGCCATCGGCACCAGCGAGAGCTCCCAGAAGCCGTAATAGAGCATCAGATCGAGCGAGAGGAAGACGCCCAGCATCGCTGTCTGCTGGACGAGAAAGAGCGCAAAGAAAATCTTGCGGCGCTCGCGGATGGCGTTCCAACTGGCTATGACGCCAATAGGGGCGAGCAGGCCAACAAGCACCACCAGCCAAAGGCTCAGCCCGTCCACGCCCAGGTGATAGAAGATAGCGGGCTTCTCGATCCACTGTTGATTGACGACGAATTGAAAGGCGGATTGCGCTTTGTCGAAGTGCGCCGGCAGATGCAGCGTCAGGCCGAAGGTGGCAAGCGTGGTCACGAGCGCAATCCAGTTGGGCAGCTTGAAGCGGTCAGGGGCAAGCATCACCAACACCGCCCCGGCCAGCGGCAGCAGCAGGATCAACGTGAGAATCGATTGGTTTATCTGGTTCATTCTCTCAATGCCCCGCCATTCCAAGATGAATTGCTGAAAGACTGGCCAGCACCGTTGACCACGGAACCAACAGGAAGAGCAGCACCGCCGCCGCGCCCGCGGCTAGCCACGCCGCATAGGAGCGCAGATTGCCCGATTGCCAGCGCTGCAAGATCGCTCCAGCAAAGGTGGCCGTGCCGCTAATCAGCCACGCAGCACCGCCCAGAATGCCCACGTCCACCACCCATTCCAAAATGTACTTCGAGAAGCCCAGCAGTGGCTTGACCACCGTCACGCCGTAGAACTCGTCAACAAAATATTTGCCCGCCAGCAGCTTGTAACCGCCCGGCATCGCGGCGGCATATTGCGCTGGCCGCTCCGTCTTGCGCCGGTAGAATTTGTCAGCGATCATCCAGCCTTCCAGCGCAACAAGAACAGCCACAATGCTGAGGATGATCTCCAGACGCGTGCTTCCGGCTTCTGTGACCAGCGCTCCTACCGAAGGTGCCAGGAAAGCTCCGAAGCGCTCCATGCCGATCCATCCGCCGCAGAGCGAAAGTAACGCCAGAATGATCAGCGGTGCGCGCATCGACCACGGACTCTCATGCGGGTGGATCTCCGGGCTGCGCGACTTTCCCATGAAGGCCAGATACCACAGACGGGACATATAAAACGCCGTCAGCAGCGCCGTAACCAGGCCTACAAACCAGAGAATCTTCCCGTACGTTCCCTGCAAAAACGCCGCATACAGAATTGCATCTTTGGAGAAGAATCCGGCGAAGGGGAAAATACCAGCGATAGCCAGAACACCCACGGTCGTCACAGCAAAGGTGACCGGCAGTTTCTTCCTCAGTCCGCCCATCTTGCGCAGGTCCTGCTCGCCGCCCAGCGAGTGAATCACCGCGCCCGCCGCCAGGAAGAGCAGCGCCTTGAAGAAGGCGTGCGTCATCAGATGGAAGATCGCCGCCGAGTAAGCCGCCACGCCGCAGCCCAGGAACATATAGCCAAGTTGCGAGATCGTCGAATATGCCAGCACACGCTTGATGTCATTTTGGACGAGAGCGATGGTCGCCGCAAAGAGCGCCGTCGCCGCGCCGACAATCGCCACCACGCCGAGCGCAAAGGGCGAGTGGTCAAAGATCACGTGCGTCCGCGCCACCATATAAACGCCAGCAGTGACCATCGTCGCCGCGTGGATCAAAGCGGAGACAGGCGTGGGGCCTTCCATCGCGTCCGGCAGCCAGATGTAGAGCGGCAACTGCGCGCTCTTGCCCGCCGCGCCCAGCATCAGGCAGAGCGCAATCACCGTGACCATGCCACCTTGCCAGCCAGGAAGGCTATTGAGCTTTGCGCCGATCTCGCTGAAGGTCAGTGTGCCAAAGTAGGCGACGAGCAAGAACATTGCGATCAGAAAGCCGAAGTCGCCGATGCGGTTGACGATGAAGGCCTTCTTGCCCGCGTCCGCCGCTGATTTTTTCTGGAAGTAAAAGCCGATCAGCAAGTACGACGCGAGACCGACGCCCTCCCAGCCGACAAACATCACCAGCGCGTTACCGGCCAGCACCAGCACAGTCATGAAAAACAAAAAGAGGTTGAGGTACGAGAAGTAGCGCGCGTAGCCTTCGTCGTCGCTCATGTAGCCGACCGAGTATACGTGAATCAGAAAGCCGACGCCGGTGACGACCAGCAGCATGATGAGCGAGAGCTGATCGAGGACGAAGCTGAAATCCACGTGCAGCAAGCCAATATTGATCCAGCGCCCAAAATTATCCGAGTAGGGCATAAGCCGGATAGCGTATTCCAAATCGGGGTCAGTTGGTCCAGACCTAACGAACAAGCAAGTATGAAGTACAACAATGAACGCTCCGAATGGTGCGAGCAACGCGACAGTCGTCACAAGCCACTTGGGCAAGCGCCCGCCCAGGATTCCATTGATAAGGAATCCCGCGAAAGGTAGCAGCGGAATCATCCATAAATGAAGAGAAAAAATCATAGTTTCATCCGGTCGATGCGGTCGACGGCCAGGGTTGCTCGCGCGCGGAAGACGGCAATGATGATGGCCAGTCCCACGGCAGCCTCCGCCGCGGCCACCATCATTACAAAGAAGACGAAGATCTGTCCCTTCACCGCGTTCCACTGGTGCGCGAAGGTCACAAACGAAAGATTGACGCCGTTGAGCATCAACTCAATCGACATAAACACGGTGATCAAATTGCGTTTGATGAGAAAGCCGACGACGCCCAGCGAAAACAGCGCCGCGCTCAGCAGTAGATACCAGGACAAGGGAACATCTTGCGGAAGCTGCGCGAAGATAGAACTCATTCCTCACCCGTCCTTTCTGCGTTGTCGTCGTCGTGCCGCGCCAGCGCCACCGCACCCAGAATCGCGATGAGAATCAGCACCGAGGTGACTTCAAACGGCAGCAGCAGTTTGGTGAAGAGCACGGCGCTCAGCTCTTCGGTTGTAGTAATGCCGTCGCTCAGCTTCGCCACGCCCAATCCCTGCGAGTGCAGAATCACAGTGGCAATCACGGCCAGAATCGCGACCACCGCGGGAAAGCCAATCAAACTCGCCGCGCGGCTGCCCCGTGTGCGATCCTCGCGGCTGGCGTTGAGCAGCATCACGACGAAGGTGAAGAGCACCATAATGGCGCCGGCATAAACGATGACCTGTGCCGCAGCCAGAAACTCCGCGCCCAGCAACAGATACAGCACGGCCAGCGAGGTCATCACCACAATCAGCGACAAGGCGCTGTTAATGGGATGGCTCTGGAGAAGCAGGTTGATCGCCCCAGCCAGGCAGAATCCGGCAAAGATTAGAAACAAAATCAGGTGCATTGTTTCATCACCTATACGCAAGCCAAGCGCTTGTCGCCACAATGTTGAGAATGGCCAGCGGCATCAACCAGCGCCATCCGTAGTTCATCAGTTGGTCATAGCGGAAGCGCGGCAATGTTCCACGCACCCAGACGTACAGAAAGAGGAAGCAGAAGACCTTGGTCACAAAGCAGAAGATGGGAAACAACGCCTGGACCAGAATGTTCTGCGGCATAGGAATCCAACTGCCGAAGGGGCTGCTCCATCCGCCGAAAAACAGCAGCGTGGCCACGCAACCCACCGTAATCATGTTGGCATATTCGGCCATGAAGAACATGGCAAACTTCATTGAGCTGTACTCGATGTTATAGCCACCTGCCAATTCGCTTTCCGCCTCCGGTAGATCGAAGGGCGAGCGGTTGGTCTCCGCATAAGCGGCCATCAGGTAGATAAAGAAGGCCACAAACTGCATTCCGCCAAACACATTCCAACTGAGCACTCCATGCGTCGCCTGCTGCTCGACGATCACGCGCAGATTGAGCGATCCGGCGCGCAAGACCACGCCCACCAGCGAAAGCCCCAGCGCCAGTTCATAGCTGACCAACTGAGCCGAGGAGCGCAGCGATCCAAGCAGCGAGTATTTATTATTCGACGACCAGCCCGCCAGCGCGATGCCGTAGACTCCTATCGAAGTAATGCCGAGCATGACCAGCAGGCCGATGTTGACATCCGAAATTTGAAACAGATGCATCCCCTTGATCTCGACGCTCGGATCGCCAAAGGGCACAACCGCAATCGAAATCAGCGCGCAGCCCAGAGAGAGGATGGGTGCCAGCAGATAGAGCGGCTTGTAGACGCCGTCTGGAATCAGGTCCTCCTTCATAAAGGACTTAGCCCCGTCCACCAGCGGCTGCAACAACCCAAACGGCCCCACGCGGCAAGGCCCCCAGCGGTTCTGGATGCGGCCGACGAGCTTGCGCTCCAGCAGCACGGTATAAGCGACGCCAAGCAGCATCACCACCGTCACTACGGATACCTTGAGAACGCTCCATAATATGAATTGCAAAAT
>Ga0181529_10000770_pt1 | contig 45286 bp, 32 predicted proteins | sample PEATcosm2014_Bin_36_FD_119763 | JGI IMG/M metagenome (GOLD analysis project Ga0181529, IMG submission 119763) | Peatland microbial communities from MTU Mesocosm Facility, Houghton, MI, USA - PEATcosm2014_Bin10_30_metaG | ecosystem: Environmental > Terrestrial > Soil > Wetlands > Peat | place... | reverse complement strand
CCTCCTCCCCGGTCCCCAACTGCGAGAGACCGGGGGCACCCTTAACTTGATAAAACGTTGGTCAGACAAGGTTCCCTGGCCAGCGCAAGCGCATCCGATAAACTGGACGGTGGAATGGGCCGCTCAACATCCCCTGACGAGCGCGCCCGGAATGGAGCTTTCCTTGGTTGAGACGGCAGAGACAGTTTTCGACGTGGCGATTGTCGGCGGCGGACCGGCCGGTTATACGGCGGCGATTCGCGCTGCAGAGTACGGGCTGAAGGTCCTGCTGATCGAGCAAACCTCCAAGCTGGGCGGAACCTGCCTGCACGTGGGCTGCATCCCCACCAAGGCGCTGCTCTTCAATGCCGAAATCTGGGAGCAGGTGCAGCACGCCGCCGGCTTCGGGATTGAAGGCTTGGGCGCGCCCACGCTGAACTGGGCCACGGTGCTCGCGCGCAAAGATGGGATCATCGCCAAGCACGCCAAGGGCCTGGACTTCCTGATGAAGAAGCACAAGATCGCGCGCATCGAAGGCTTTGGACGTCTGACAGCTTCGGCGCAAGATGGCCTGCACACGGTCGAGGTCCAGACGGGCAGTGGCCAGGCGAACCAGATCAAGGCGAAGAATGTAATTCTGGCCACCGGCTCCGAGGCCAGGATACTGCCAGCTATTGTGCCGGATGACCGCATCCTCACCAACATCGAAATCCTGTCCATCGAGCAACTTCCCAAGTCGCTGATCGTGATTGGCGCGGGCGCGGTGGGCGTTGAGTTTGCCTCGCTCTTCCGCGCCTTTGGAGCGGAGGTCACGATTCTGGAATATCTGCCGCGCATGGTGCCGGTCGAGGACGAAGACGTTTCCAAGGAGTTGGCGCGGCTCTTCAAGAAGCGCGGCATCGACGTCCACACAGGCGCAAAAGTGGAGAGCGTCGAGCGGACGGAAGCAGGCGTGCGGGTTGCCTTTACCGACGCAAATGGCCGCGCTCAGGTCAAGGAAGCAGAGAAGGTGCTGGTCGCCGTGGGGCGCGCCGGGCGAACCAGCGGCATCGGCATCGAGAAGACGCGCATCGAAGTGGAGCGCGGGTTGATCCGCGTCAACGAGGCGCAGGAGACGGCCGAGCCGGGCATCTTCGCCATCGGCGATATTGTGGCGGGGCTGCCGCAATTGGCGCACGTGGGCGCGATGAGCGGCATGATTGCCGCCGCCAAAATTGCCGGCCAAGCTTTTCGCCCGGTGCGCCGCGACCGCATTCCCGGATGCACCTACTGCGAGCCGCAGATCGGTTCAGTGGGGTTGACCGAGGCCCAGGCGCGCGAAAAAGGCTATGAGGTCGAGGTGGGCAAATTCCCCTTCGCGGGCAACTCAAAGGCCACCATCCTGGGCAACCACGATGGCTTTGTGAAGGTGGTGGCCGAGGCCAAGTATGGCGAGATTCTCGGCGTGCACATTCTCGGTCCGCAAGCCACGGAGCTGATTGCCGAGGCGGTTGCGGTGCTGGAATTGGAGGGAACGGTCGAGGAGTTGATGTTCACCATTCACGCGCATCCAACGCTCGCCGAGTCGATGTTGGACGCCTATGGCGCGGTGCAGGGAATGGCAATCAATGCTTGAGGAGGCGGGGTGAAAAGGCTGCTGGTGTGAATGGATTCCCAAGTCCGAAGATCCGGACCCAGTGCGCCCATTCAATTTGGAGAAAGTCAGACAGTGCGGAATTCTTCCGGACGGCGAAACTTTTTTCTGGCGGCCGGGTTTGCATTTGTGACGGCTTCCGTAAAACCTCGTCTAATCAGGGTGAAATGGATCAATCGGAAGCAAGAGTTAGAAACGTAGGAGAGATACCATGATGAATCGGCCATTGCTGAAGAGAGCTTTTCCCCAGGCCATGGCGTGGATGGCGCTTGCCGTTCTGTCTGTCGTTGTGGCGCTGGCTCAAGACACCCCATCCAAAGCTGCATACCCCGCTCCGGCTCCGCCGCCAGCGGCTGTTCCGGCTCCGGCTCCAGCCTCCGCGCCAACTCCCGATCCTGCTCCGGCCCCCAATCCGGCGCCGGCGGTTGTTCCGGCTCCGGTTCCCGTCTCCGAGCCTCCCGCGGAAACCCCCGACAAGGCAAAGAGCACCCGCACCGATGGCGAGATCGAGACCGATGTGGTTCACGCGCTGGATTCCTCCAAGGCGCTGAAGAATGATCTGATTACGGCCGCGACGATTCAGGGCGAGGTCACGATCTCCGGAACCGTATCCAGTGAAGCATCCAGCGAACTGGCCGAGGCAATTGTGAATCATGTGCCCGGCGTGACCAAGGTAAACAACAATCTGACGGTCGGTGATCCGAACGCTCCGCCCAAGCCCGCAGCGCAGTCGGCGACCGACAATCAGCCAGGCAACGCTGATAATCCAGCCGATTCCAACGGGCCTGCGCCGCATCCCGATGAGACGCCGGCGCAGTCGCAGATGCGCGCGCTGATTCGCGCCGAGGTTCAGGCGCAGATTTTGGCGCAGCGGGAGGCGCAGCAGACTCCCAGGGTCCCGGTGACGATTCCCGAAGGCACGGTCTTGCAGTTGCGGACCAGCCAGTCCGTAGACAGCAAGCGCGCCGTGGAGGGAACGACGGTTCAGTTCCTGGTGATTAAGGACGTGATCTCCGGCGGCGTGCTGGCCATTCCGCGCGGCGCAACGGTGAATGGCGTGGTGACCAAGGTCGAGCAGCCAGGCGAGATGAAGGGTGCGCCGTTGCTGGCGCTGACCCTCACCTCGCTGGATTTGGGCGGCCAGAACTATCCGCTCGCCTCCGATGAATTCAAGGTGAAGGGACCGGGCAAGGGCGATCAGACGGCCGGCAATATCTTTGGCGGCGCAATGATAGGTACGATCATCGGCTGCGCCCTGGGTCGCGGAGCCGGTTGCGCGGCGGGCGCGGCGGTAGGCGCGACGACCGGCGCGGCGGCCTCCGCGGCGTCTCCCGGACCGGGCATCTGGATTCCCGACGAGGCCCGGGTGGACTTCCATCTGGCGAAACCGCTGACGGTAACTCCGGTCGGCCCGCAAGAGGCCTCGCGGCTGGCGCAGGGGCTTTATCCCGGCGGCACAACTCTCTATCACCGCAACTACTATTACACCTATCCCTACGGCTATCCGCCGGTCTATTACCGTCCGTACTATCCGATGGGCGGCTATTATTATTGGCGCTAAGCGCCGGCCATTCAAGCGGCGGACAACGGGCACTCCAGCTTCCGGAGTGCCCGTTGTTTTTGAGGCCACTGATTAGCCCCACAGGCAGGAGACGGGAGCGGCCCAGAGGCGATCTCCAAAGGGAATAACCGTCTCGCCATCGTAGAGCACAACGCCCAGCTTCAGATCGCTGCCGCAGGCCTTCATCACCTTCAAGATTCCCTTGAAGTCGCTGGTGCGCACCGTCGCTCGGGCCTTGACCTCGATGCAAACCATCGCGCCGTGTTTGTCTTCGAGGATGAAATCCACCTCGTCCTGATCCTTGTCCCGGTAATGAGAGATTAAGTAGCTATCATCCACCCAGGTGGTCAGCTTGCGAATCTCGCCATAGACAAAGGTCTCCAACAGCGCGCCGAAGCGGGTGCGATCCTTGGCGATCTGCTCGGCGGTCAGACTCTGCAACGCGGCCAGCAAGCCGGAATCGAGAAAGTGCAATTTGGGCGTCTTGACCAGCCGCTTGAGGTGGTTACGAAACCAGGGCGGAAGCTGCTGCACCAGGAAAAGCTGTTCCAGAATACCGGTATATCTCCGCGTCGTTTTGTCATCGATTCCGATCTGCCCGCCAATCTGTGTAAAGTTGGTCAGTTGCCCGGAGTGTTGCGCCAGCATCTGGAGCAGCATGGGCAGCCGGTCCAGCTTGTCCACCTCGGCTATATCCCGCACATCCCGCAAGACAATTGCTTTGACGTAATCGCGCGCCCACACTTGGCGGCGGCGCGTGCTATCGCGGCGCAGCATCTCCGGATAGCCGCCGGTCAGCACGGTCTGTACCAACGCGTCGCCGATCCGAGTTGCGCCGGGCTTGACCATCTTTCCGTCAAAGGCCGCGCTCAGGAACCCCGGCCGCTTGCCCGCAATCTCGGCTTGGGCAATTGGCATCAGACTGATGATCTCCATGCGTCCCGCCAGGCTCTCGGAGACCATCGGCAGCGTGAGGATGTTGGCCGAGCCGGTCAGAATAAAGCGTCCCGGCCTGCGGTTGTTGTCAACCGCCATCTTGATGGCGCGCAGAAGCTCCGGCGCGCGCTGCACTTCATCGATGGCCACGGCATCAAAGCCGCGCACAAAGCCGATTGGATCGTTGCGGGCTGCCGCCAGCACGGTGTCATCATCCAAAGTGACATAGGTAAAGCCTTTGTCAGCGAACTGCTGGACGAGCGTTGTCTTGCCGCACTGGCGGGGGCCGATCAGCATCACCACCGGCGTATCCGTCAATGCGATGCTGATGGGGTGTGTGCAATAGCGATCGACCAGCTTGAGAATTGATCCGTCCATTTCGGATTATTATACCGTCTATTTCGGAATCAAACAATATCTATTTCGGATTTTATAAACATTTATCTCGGAATGTAAATGAGTCCATTCTGGAATATAGATCCGTCCATTCCGGATTAAAACCTTATACATACTTGAAGTACAGTCCGAAAACCGCAGCTTTTAATCCGTCCAATTCGGATTCTAGTCACATCCATTTCGGAATATAGAAGCATCCAAATCGGATTTAATGCGCGACCAAACCGGACTTTTGGGCATCATCCCCCCATCGCGCTACACTGATTCTTGGACCTCCCGATGCCAATGCGCCCCTGCTGGGTTGAACTGAACACCCGCTCCCTGCAAGACAACACCCGCTTTCTCTCGGAGCTGGCCGCTCCTCATGCCGAGCTGCTGGCCATCGTCAAGGCCAATGCCTACGGCCACTCGCTCGAACTCTGCGCGCCGGTCGTGGTGCGCGCGGGAGCGCGCTGGCTGGGCGTGGCCAGCGTCGAGGAGGGCGTAGCCGCCCGCGCGCTCTGCCCGGAACCTCATGTGCTCGTGATTGGCGGCGTATTCCCAGGCCAGGGCTCGGCTGTCGTGCGCCATAAGCTGACTGCGGTTGTCTGGGAGCCGTGGCAGTTGGACGAGTTGGAAGGCGCGGCACGCTCGGCAGGTCTCGCCGCCGCCTCGCTTCCTGTTCATCTGGAGATCGATACCGGCATGAGCCGCCAGGGGATTGGCCTGGAAGCTCTGGCGTCGCTTATCAGGCGCTTTCATCCGGCCTCGCCCCTGCGCCTGGATGGCGTCATGACCCACTTCTTTGCCGCCGACGAAGCCGACGGCGCGGTTACCGACGCGCAACTGACGCGCATGGACGCGGCGCTGGCCGTGGTCACCGATGCGGGCATTTATCCGGAGTGGCTCAATATCGGCAACTCGGCTTCGCTGCTGGCTGGCCGCGCTGCACAAATGGCTGCTCTGGCTGCGCGCCATGGAATGAAGGCGCTGCTGCGCCCCGGGCTGGCGCTCTATGGCCTGATCCCGCGCTTCGACCCGGAGTTCGAAGGGCAAGAGCCTCCATCAATGGCTGCGGCGCGCGCGCGCCTGCGTCCGGTGCTGGAGTGGAAGACGCGCGTGACGAGCCTTCGATCGATTCCGATCGGCGCGGTGGTGGGCTATAACGGCACCTTTGTCGCCACCGAGCCAATGCGCCTGGCGCTGGTGGCCGTCGGATATGCCGACGGCCTTGACCGGCGGCTCGGCAATCGCTTCAGTCTTCTGGTGCGCGGAGAGCGCGCTCCGCTCACAGGCCGCGTCAGCATGGATCAGGCAGTGGTGGATGTGACCGAGATTCCCGGCGTCGCGCCCGGAGATGAGGTGGTCATCCTGGGCAGGCAGAGCAGTGAAACCATTACCGCTTTCGACCACGCCGAGGCTTCGGGGACGATTCCCTGGGAGGTCTTTACACGCATCAGCCAGCGAGTGGAGCGGATTTCCGTTTAGTCCTGCTGTAACTCCGGGCGGAACTTCTGCCAGTTATTCCGGCCCAGGCGCTTGGCCTCATATAAAGCTAGGTCGGCGCTTTTGTAGAGCTTCTCCTGGGTGTCGCCATCCTTGGGAAAGGACGCAACCCCAACGCTGACCGTGGCTCGAATAGCCAGATCATTGAAGGCCACCGGAATGGTAAAACTCTCCACAATCCGGTCGCAGATTCTATCCAGCCAATCCTGATCATGGCTGCCGGCGAGCAGAATCGAGAATTCATCGCCGCCCAGCCGCGCCACACGGTCCGTTGAGCGGACAGCAGCCTGCAGGCGATTGGAGGTTTCGATGAGAAAGGCATCTCCGGCGTCATGGCCGTAGGTGTCATTGATGGTCTTGAAGTCGTCCACGTCCACCAGCAGCAAGGTGAACTCATCGCCCTTTTCTCGCGCGCACATCCGGTCAAAGTCTTCCGCGAAGAGGCGCCGGTTGGGCAATGCGGTGAGACTATCAAAGTGTGCAAGCTGTTCAAGTTCTCGATGACTTTCGCGCAGCTCGGCGGTCTTTTCCTCCACCAATTTGGCCAATTGATCAGCCCGCGCGCGCACCAGGCGCGTGGTAAACCTGTTGCCGGCAAATGCAAGAAAAATTGCAGAGACAAGGCAGAGAAGATAAAACCATAGGGTCTGATAAAAGCGGGGCTTCAGAGTCAGGCTTACGGAAGCTCCATGGAGGTTCCAGACGCCGTCGTCATTGGCGGCGATGACGCGAAAGGTGTATTGGCCGGGTGGGAGGTTGGTGTAATAGGCCACGCGGCGCGTGCCCGCTTCCACCCATTCGTTGTCGTAGCCTTCCAGCCAGTATTTGAAGTGGACCCGCTCCGGAATGCGAAGGCTGAGCGCGGTGTAATAAAATTCGATATTTTTCTTTCCCGGTGCAAGTTGCAGTTGATGGCCGGGCGAGAGCGTCGCACCGTCGGCCGAGACGGATTCCACGATGACCGGCGGGGCGAGATCATTGTGAAGAATATGCGCCGGATCGACCACCACCACCCCTTTTTTCGTGGTGAACCAAAGCTTGCCATCGGGCGTGCGAGCGCCGCCCGGCTGCGAAGAGGCGTCGGATGCTTCCGTGGTTTTCATGCCATCGGCAAGTTCGAAGTGCATCGGGGAGACGGTCTGCCGTTCGCCTTCGGCAACTTCATCCAGTTCCTTCGGGCTTACCGCGTAGATTCCGTCCTCGGCGCTGATCCAGAGATTGCCGTCCTCGGCGGTGAAGATCCGGGAGGCATAGCCGTCAAAGAGTCCCTGGCGTTTGGTAAAGCGGGTCACCTGCCCGTCCGCGGTGCGGATGCGGAGAATCCCCGGCGTGCGCCCGCCCAGCCACAGATGGCCCTCGCCATCGTTGATAATGTTGGTGATATCGATCTCCTGTTGAAGCACCCAGGTGGCTCCCGGGCTACCCGCCGGGGGCAGCTTGTAGACTCCGGCGGTGGTGCCAAACCATAGGGTCCCGGCAGGATCGCGATAGATGGTGAAGGTGTAGATGTTGGAATCGGTGACAGGCGTGCTCTTGCCGCGCACCGTGAATGGCGATACCTTACCGTCCTTGAAGCGATAGACACGAGACTCCGAAGTGCTGACGATCAGGCCTTCGTCGTCCTCCGAGATGGCGGAGATGTAGGACTTGGATAAATGGCCGCCTCCATCATAGACGGTAAGTTTCCCACTTTGAATCCGGCATAACCCTCCCCAGTCTCCAGCCCATAGGCTTCCATCTTTGCTCTCGAAGATGGCTGAGCCGTAGGGCGTGGGCAATTGTTTGTTGTGCTCGAAGGGGGTTGCGATCCCGTTGCGAATAAAGCTCAATCCGCCGTTATCGCTGAAGACCACCACGCTTCCATCGTGCGCCGCAAAGGCCGCTTTGGCGTAGTTGGTGGGCAGGCCTTCACGGGTGGTGATGGTGGTCAGTTTGGTGTCGCGCAGCCGGTCTAACCCGCTGGCGGTCCCGATCCAGATGCTGCCTTCATGATCCTCGAAGAGAGATAGAACGTTGTCGTCAGTCAGCCCATCGCGGAAACTCAGCGTAGAGTAGCCGGCCGTTGGAGACCCATCGGAAGCCAGGCGGGCAACTCCGGTTCTCTCCGTTCCCGCCCAGAGGTTCCCTTGCCGGTCTTCGAGCAACGGAGTCAACAGCGATGGACCCTTGGGCGGCGCTGAATCCAGCAGAGGCCCCTCGGCATGAATCTCGTAGACGCCATCGCGCGTGGCAGCCCAGATGCGGTGATTTCGATCCTCACTCAGCGCATTGAAGAGGCTGGGATGGCCGGGCTTGTTCAATGGGCCGTAGAGAGTGTCGTTCTTATACACGAAGATGCTGTTGGTTCCCGCAATCCAAACTCTACCCGCATGATCCTCAAGGATGGTGCTGATCCAGGACGTATCGCCCCGTAGCGTGGTCACTTTACCGTCCTTCTCGATCCGGTAAATGTAGTTGTCCGAACCCACAAAGACCACGTGTTCCCGGCTTTCGAAGAGAACGCGAATGGTGCCGCCCGGCAGAGCCGCTGGAGGGCGGTAGTTAGAGAATTGCCCCTCCTTGTAAATCAGAGTCCGGGTTGCCGTGCGGATCAGCAGGTCGCCGTCCGCGCCCATGCAAAGAGCCTTGACGCTTTCGTTGCCGATCTCCGCGTCCATCGAGACAAAGCGCACACCGTCAAAGCGCACCAACCCCGCCCCTGTTCGCAGCCAAAGGTAACCGTCTTTGGATTGGAGTATCTGATAGACCGCCTCACCCGGCAGTCCGCGCTGCGAGGTCCAGCTATCGTGGCCGTACTGGTCGATCTTCGTCTGCGGATCAAGCGCCCGAAGCGAGGCAGAAGAAGTCAGAACGGCGAGGAGAACAAGAAGCGCCGTGCCAAGGAAAACCAAATCTGTTCTGGACAGACTCCAGCGCGCTCCCGCTCGTTGCAAGACTCCCTCGCCAAATCTCCTGCCCGATCCGAACACAGTACGCTCCAGTGGCATAACCGCTATGCGAAGGCTCACGTTGATTATCGGTCTTTTTTCTGAATTCGTCAGAGGGATTTTTAAGCTACAGCATTCTTGAATCAGTATATTTCCCTATTTTCATCCACAGGTTTTACCGCACTACGGTACACCAACCCGGCTTGTGACCTCAGGCACATCTCCCGTCTGCCCTGCGGGCCGACAATCAATACATGAGGCTCGCGGCCTTTACCGCGCCCTTGGAGAGAATGAAGATGAGTGACCTTGCACCGCTCGCAGAAGGTGTTGCCGTTGACCCGTTGGTTGGCCATCCGGCCGACTTCCATGTTTTTCATCAATTTCTTGAGCGCTGCAAAGAACTGCCTGCGATTACCACGGCCGTGGTCTGGCCGCTCTCGGATGTGGCTCTGAAGGGAGCCGTGGAAGCCGCCGAAGAGGGCCTGATCCTGCCCACGCTGATCGGCGACGAAGCCGAGCTGAAGGAACTGGCCGCGAAGATTGGCGTTGACATCAGCCCCTACGCCATTGCCCAGGCCGACACCGAGCGCAAGGCCGCCGAAATCGGCGTCTTCATGTGCCGCAACGGGCAGTCGCAGGCCATGATGAAAGGCAGCCTGCACACCGACGAACTGATGAAAGTGGCCATGAAGAGCGACACCGGCCTGCGCACCAGCCGCCGCATCAGTCATGTTTTCATCATGGATACGCCGGCCTACGCGCGCACGGTGCTGATCACCGACGCGGCCATCAACATTGAACCAGAGCTGGAAGACAAGATTCACATTGTGCAGAACGCCATCGACCTGGCGCATGCGCTGGGCATTCCCAAACCCAAGGTGGCGTTGCTGTCGGCGGTCGAAACGGTCAATCCCAAGATCAAATCCACCTTGGACGCGGCGGCACTGTGCAAGATGGCCGACCGCAAACAGATCACCGGCGGCATCCTCGACGGGCCGTTGGCCTTTGACACCGCGGTCAGCGTGAAGGCCGCCAAGATCAAGGGACTGGTTTCGCCGGTCACCGGCCAGGCGGATATTCTGGTGGTGCCTGATCTCGAAAGCGGCAATATGCTCGCCAAGCAGCTTGAGTACCTGGGCGGTGCGCAGTTGGCCGGCATCGTCCTGGGCGCGCGCGTTCCCACCATTCTCACCAGCCGCGCCGACTCCGCCGAAACCCGCCTCACCAGTTGCGCTGTCGCCGTGCTGCTCCACTATGCCGAGCATCCGCTGGGCAGCTAGGATTGGTTGGTCTTGAATCGTGAGCAAGCGCGGGCGGAGACGTCCGCGCTACAGCCGGTCACGAGACCTGCACAACTTCTTGCTGAGTCCGTATGGCGTGCTTAGGCCCTCTGACGTAACGCGCCAATGCTCGATCATATACAGTGCTGTCGGCAAGAACTATGATGGACTGTCGTGGGGTTATTGCCATGAAGCCCATACTTCTGCCCAAATTCGCTTGCTCATTATTCGTTCTATTGTCTTGCATTATCTCCGCATCATCCACGCGGGCACAGGACGTTGACCTTACTTCGCAATACCAATGGAAGCCGGTGGAGATCGGCGCGGGAGGCTGGATGCGCGGTTTGGCCGTGGCCTCCTCCGGCGCGGCAGCCTACGCGCGCGGAGATGTGGACCAGGTCTATCGCTGGTCGAACGCGGCCAAGCAGTGGTTTCCCACCAAAGTCTACAGCGCCATCCCCGTCTCTTTCACGGGAGCGCCGGTCAATGCCGGCGGCGGAGCCATCGCCATTGATCCCTCCAACGCCAATCACGTTCTGGTGGTCTTTACGCTGAACGGCTCCGCCGACCTTGGCAACTCCTGGGGGCTGAATGTTTTCTACAGCACGGACGGCGCCATCACTTACCAGGCGGCCAACCTCAGCCTGAGTTGCAACCTGGCATCCGAGACCACCGGAGAGCGGCTGGCGATTGATCCCAAGAACGGCAATGTTGCCTACCTTGGACCTCCCGGCGGAGGGTCAACCTCCGGCAGCCCGTGCCAGGGCAATCCCGACGGCCTCGAGCGCAGCCTGGATGGCGGCGCAACCTGGACGCAAGTGACGGGCGGCGGGCTGCCTGCCTCCACCGCCTCAGTGCGCTATGAGTTTCAGTTGCCGCGCATCGACGGCGGCTCCGGCAGCGCGTCGGTGGGCGGCCAGACTTCCAGCCAGATTGTTTATGTGAGCTACATTCGCCACGACGAGAGCAATAACGACGCGGTGCTGGGCGGCGGCGTGCTGAAGAGCGCCGACAGCGGCAACACCTGGACCGACATTACCGGCACGGCTCTCGAATCCGGCGCAGCGACGGTTGGCTTTGCAACCCTGGACAGCCTCGGCAACCTGTGGATTGTGGACCATAGCAATAACAATCTGTATCGGCGCGCGCGCGGCGGAAGCTCCTGGACTGTATCCACGCCGCCGCATGGCGGAGGAAGCGGCGTCGCGGTGGACCTCAATCAACCGCAACGGATCTTTGCTCTCGGCGGGAACCAACTGGCGCGTTCGCTGGACGGTGGCGCAAGCTGGACCGACCTGGGCGCCATGCAGTTTGCCTCGGACCAGACGATTGCGTGGCTCGATCCGTCATCGTTTCGGCCGCAGGGGCACTATGTTTCCGTGAGCGGACTCTACTTTGATTCGACCGGCCAACTGTGGGCCGCGGGAGCCAATGACGGCATTCTGACCTACACTCCAAACGACTCCGATACCTTCAGCACATGGACTAGCATCTCGGAGGGAATCGAAGAGGCGGTAGCGGAGCCAAGCGTGATTCCACCGGGCGGCAATCCGGTGCTGACCGTCGAAGATGAGACGCTGTTCACCATCACCGATCCCGACAGCTATACCGCCCAGCACTTTCCCATCAATATGTGGAGCGGCAGCGACGGATTGTCTTCCGCTACGGATAGCAACTACGCTCCCAACCAGCCCAAGTATGTTGTGGAGGTAACAGCCAATCTCTCGGAAGGCAATCCGGCAGCGCTTTCGTCGCAATTCAGCGGCTACAGCGCCGACGGCGGAAGCACTTGGCAGCTTTTTCCATCCATCGCGAATGGAAGCCATCCATGCATTCTCTACTTTGGCAGCATCGCCGTCTCGGCGCGGGCTGCGGGCCACGAGAACGATGCGGCGGGCGCGGACAATCTGGTCTGGATTCCCAGCAACGATAACGACTTTGCCGTATTCGCCCAGGGGCCGGCACCTTTTTATTCCAAGGACGGCGGCGCAACCTGGACGCAGACCGCCTCCTTCAACAACGCGCCCGGCGCCACCAAGCGCACCGAATGTGGCTCCTCCACTTACACTTACATGGACGTTCAGTGGGGTCCATGGATCTTTGCCTTGTCGCAGCACCTGTTGGTGGCTGACCCCATCACGCCCGGCACTTTCTATATGGACCTGACGGCGGGCGGATTCTGGAAGAGCACCGACGGCGGCGAGACGTGGACGCAGCAGACGGCAACCAATGCTCCCGATGATCCGCATCATGGAACCCTGGCAACAGTTCCCGGCGTCTCCGGCGAGATGTGGATGGTGGACGGGCACGAGGGCGCTACGACGCACGGACTCTTCCACACTCTGGATGGCGGCAATACATTCACTCGCTCTCCGCTCTTTGACTACGCCTGGGCACTGGCGTTGGGCAAAGCTGCGCAAGGGCAATCGTATCCAGCGATCTATGTGGACGGGCGCTACCGCAGCGACCCCAACTGGGGCGTCTTTCAATCCACCGACGGCGGCGCGACCTTCAATCGCATCGCTTACTATCCATACGGCATTCTGGACGTGCCCAACACCATGGCCGCCAGTTGGGATGTTTTTGGAACGGTTTACATTGGCTTTGAAGGCAATACCTTCTACTACGGAGCCCAAAACAACACATCCGCCCTGCCCGGCGCGCCCACTCTGACCGCTACCGCCGGAGATGCGGCGGTGAATCTGCACTGGTCGCCCGCTAGCGGCGGAACCCCCACCAGCTTCAGCCTTTATCGCGGCACGGCGACCGGCCAGGAGGCAGCCGCTCCGCTGGTAACTTTTGACGGAACAACCTACTCCTATCAAGACGCCGGCCTGAGCAATGGCGCAACCTACTACTACGTCCTGACGGCCTCGAACGGCCTCGGCGTCGGGCCAAAATCGAATGAGGCGAGCGCCGTTATCGCGTCGCCCAGCATCAGCCTGGGAGCGGCCAGCGGCGCAAGCCTCTCCGCCACGGTGAGTGCGGGCAGCACGGCGGTCTTCAACCTGGCGCTTGGCTCGGTCAACTACGCGGGAACGGTCACGCTTATCTGCACCGGCGCGCCGACGGGCGGCTCTTGCAACAGCGCGCCCTCCACCGTGACACCTGGCTCCGGCACCACTTCGACCCCGGTCACCATCACTGTAAAGACCTCCTCGGCCACGACCGTGCGAGCAGGGAGAAATCGCCCGCTGCTCGGCCTTTTGCTCTGGCCAATCGGCCTGCTGAGTTTGCCTTTGCTGGGTCGGCGCAGACGCCTGCGCGCGATGGCCGCCGCAGGTTTGGCGGCAACACTTCTGGTTGCGATGAGCGCTTGCGGCAGCGGCAACAGTCAACCAGTAGCGCAGACATACACGCTCACTGTCACTGCGACGGGAACCGGTGGAATCGCTCCCGCGACGGCCAGTTTATCCTTGACCGTTCAGCCGTGAAGCGGTTTAGGAATGCGCCTTGCCGACCGTAGCCATTTCGGCTACACTGACGGCAGGAGGCCTATCATGCGTCATGTTTCCTTGCGGGAGTTCAGAACCCGCGGTGCAAAAGCTTTGTCTGAGGTGCCGAGTGGCGAAACGACTCTGCTGGTGGGTCAGAATGGCCCTGCCTATTTTTTGGTCCCGGTGATGGGGGATGTGATCAAGCAGGATAAGGATCTGCGGCTGGCGATGGCGCGGGCCAGCATGCGCGAAAGTTGGCAGCTAGCCGAGAAAGTGGGCACCATGAGCGACGAGGAGATCAACGCGGAGATTGATGCGGTCCGCGCCTCTCATCGGCTTGTGGCCGTAGCATGAACGTCGTTGTCTTGGATACCAATGTACTCATATCGGCCGGAATCAATCCCGGCGGCACGCCTGCCAAGTTGATTTTTGATTGGGTACTGAAAGAGTATGTCAAAGCAGTTGTCAGTCCGCAAGTTTTGGTCGAATATCGCGAAGTTGTTCAATATCAGAAGTTTGACAAATATAAGTTTCCCCCGCCTTGGATGGAGACTTTGATTGAGGAGAGTCTTTGGTTTGAGAACCCTGGGCCATGGACATACCCATGCCCAGATCCTACCGACGCGCCTTTTCTGGCGCTGGCGCACGCGGCGGGAGCATGGCTGGTGACAGGCAACCTGAAGCATTTCCCGGAGGACGCGCGCCACGGAGTCACGGTGCTTTCACCAGCCGATTATCTGGCGCATCTGGGCGGGAATGAAAGCCATTTGAAATAAGTGATTCAAGGCGCAGAGGCGGGCGTCTTCACGCGCCGGAAAAGCCACAGATTGAGCAGCGTAAAGAGCACTGCGCCCACCGTGAACTTGAGCCAGACGGGCGCGTTCGAGGGCGAAAAGAATCCCTCCAGCGTTCCGGCAATCACCAGCAACGGAAGGATGCCGCTGACCAGCAGCGTGGCTTCCATGCCGCCGCGGGCGATCGATTCCTTCCAGCGCAGCGCGCCGGGAAAGAGCATCGCATGGCCCAGGCGGAAGCCAGCCGCGCCCGCCAGGATGATCGAGGGCAGCTCCAGCGAGCCATGCGGCGCGACAAAGCTCCAGAGGGAGATCGACATATCATAATGATGGCAGGCCGCGCCGATCACGCCTAGTAGCATACCGTTGACGAGAAGCATGTAAAAAGTGCCTAGACCGAAGATAATGCCTGTGATAAAGGTGGCAAAGCTGACCGACAAATTGTGAGTCATGATTCCGCTGGATTCCATCGGCGCCACGCTGACCACGGACTTGGTCCACATCTCGTGGCGCTCCATGGTATCGATCATTTGCGGGCCCAGAAAATGGCGCATGAACTCCGGGTTGGCAAGCGTAAGCGCCGCGCCCAGCACAGCGAAGGTCAGGGTGACGCCCAGCGAGGCTGCCACAAAGCCGATCTGGCGCTGAAAGATCACCGGGTATTCGTCGCGCAAAAAGCGGATGATCGTCATCAGGCTGGTCTTGCGGCGGGAATAAATGATATGGTGAGCGCGAGCCAATAATTGATTCACATGGGCGGCGAAGGCGCGCGAGGTGGAGTCCTGCCGCAGCACCGAGAGGTCCGAGGCCACCTGGCGGTAGAGCAGGGCAATCTCCTGCAACTCCGCGCGGGAGAGCTGGTTGAGGCCGCTTGCGTCGCATTGAGTCAACAGAGCCGCCAGCCGGTCCCAGTAGGGCCGGCGCTTGAGAATCCACTGGTTGGAAAGGATTTGCGCCATGGAGATGATGTCAGACCAGATTAACATTGATACCCCGGAGTTGGTGGAGATCGAAATGCCTCTCGCCGGCATCGGCAGCCGCTTCCTGGCCCTGCTGATCGATTATCTAATCTGGATCGCGGGATATTATCTGCTTGATTGGCTGTGGGGTGTCTTTCTTCCGGGGCTTAAAAACTTCTCAGAACTCTCCTATCAATGGGCCGTGGCGCTACGGATCATAACCTTTTTTGCCTTCAACTGGGGCTATTTCACGCTCTTTGAAGCCTTCTGGAACGGGCGCACTCCGGGTAAGCGGCTGGTGCACATTCACGTGATTCAGCGATCGGGCAGAGCCATCGGCCTCTTTGAATCGATGGCTCGCAACCTGGTGCGCTTTATCGATCAGATCCCCTTCTTTTATGCCGTAGGGCTGATCACCATGTTCTGCACGCGGCAGCATCAGCGGCTCGGCGATCTGGCGGCCGGCACGCTGGTGGTGCGGGAGCGCTCGATTGTCGAGCCGGACTGGGGCGGCGCTGGATCGCGCACCATCACCGCGGCGAGCTTTGGCGCCAGCGCTCCGCCGCCGGAGCCGCACATGGCCATCACCCTGCCTGCCGTTGAAATCGCCAAGCTCTCGGCGATGGATCTGGAGGTGCTGGAGGGCTTCTTTGCGCGCCGTCTTGATATGAGCCTGTCCACCCGTTCTGCGTTGGCGGAGCGCATCTCCCAGGCCATCCAAGCCAAGTCCGGCCTGCGGCAGCCGGAAGGCGCGAGCGTTGAAACCTTTCTGGAGGCCACGGCGCGGCAACTGCGTGATTCGGCACGGATGCGATAAGCCCGCTGGCAGATGGCTGCAAGACAATCCTGCGCCCATTTAGAATCTTGTAGACCTATCTTGTTGCTCTGACCATTGAGGACTGAAATGAAACGCGCTCTTCCACTTCTGCTGCTTGCGGGTCTTTGTGCCGCGCCTGTTCTTGCTCCTGCCCAAACCGCCGATCCGCTGGCGCCGACGCACGGCGTCAAGAGCGCCGAGCAGATCGACAAGGAGTGGCAGGATTCGGTCTCCAAATTCGATGCCCGCCGCAATGCTTTGCTGAAAGAGGCCGATCAGCAGGCTCACGACGGCCCCTATCGCGCGGATTGGGAGACGCTGCGCAACCACGAGATCCCGCAATGGTTCAAGGATGCCAAGTTCGGCATCTTCATCGGATGGGGGGTCTATGCCGTGCCCGGCGCGGTCAACGAATGGTATCCGCACAATATGTACAAGCCCGTGGATGACGCGCATAGTGACTTCATCAAGCGCGTTGGACCCATCGACCAGGGGCTTGGTTACAAAGATTTCATTCCTCAATTCCGCGCGGAAAAGTTTGACGCGCAAAATTGGATTGAACTTATTAAAAAATCCGGCGCAAAATATGTGATTCCCATTGCCGAGCATCATGACGGCTTTGCCATGTATGACTCTGAGTTATCCGATTGGACCGTCGTCAAGATGGGTCCGCGCCGCGATGTTTTGGCGGAGTTATCCCAGGCCGCCCGCGCCGCCGGCCTGCACTTTGGCTTTTCCAACCACCGCGCCGAGCATAACTACTTCTTCGGCGAAGGCCGCTCTGTTCGCTCTGATGTCAACGATCCAAAGTATGCATCCTTGTACGGCCCGGCACACTTCTGGATGAACGATGCGGACTTTAATCCGGACAACGAATGGACCTATGTCAGCGATGCCTGGACGCGCGACTGGCTGGCCCACGCGGTTGAGTTAGTTGAAAAGTACAAACCGGAGTTAGTTTATTTTGACGGCGGCAATGGCCAGCCGGCCTTCCGCGCGGCAATGACCGAGTTTACAGCTTTTTATGATAACTTTGCCGCGCACAATCATATCGACGGAGTGATCACTTACAAGGGTTTTGCCATGGAGTCAACCGCCGGAGTGCATGAATTCGAGCGCAGCGCGCGCACCGAGATCGACCCACGGCCGTGGCAGACCGACACCTCGATCAGCAAACTCTCCTGGGGTTACATGGAGCACGACCAATTCAAGACGCCGGAGTTTCTGATCCAGGAGTTAGTCGATACGGTCAGCAAGAACGGTAACTTGTTGCTCAACATCGGGCCGCGCGCGGACGGCACGATTCCGGAAGAAGTGCGCGCTATTCTGCTGGAGATGGGCGCGTGGCTCGACCGCAACGGCGAGGCCATCTACTCGACTGAGCCGTGGAAGATCTCCGGCGAAGGCCCGACGGAGGTCAAAAGCGGCTTCGGCTCCGATGTGGACATTGAACCGTACACCGCCTCTGACTTCCGCTTTACCCGCAAAGGCGACAACCTCTATATCATCAGCCTGGCTTGCCCGCAGGATAGGACGGCCTCGGTGGCCGCCTTTGGCCTGGATGGAGAAGCCAAGGACCTGACCATCGAGGACGTTGATTTGTTGGGCTCAAGCCAGAAGGTTGATTGGCTCAGAACCACCGGCGCGCTGAACGTGAAGCTGCCCGCGGACGCTACATGCAAATACGGCTTTGCGCTGCGCGTCAGGACGGCGCCTGTTTCGCATACGGTTTCCTCTCCGAAATAGAAAGCGGTATTCTGACCCCTGCAATGGCACACACTATCGCTCACCTGCTCTCGCTTCTCACCACTGTGCTGGCCGTGGCCGGCATGGGATACTTTGTTGCCGCTCTGTGGGCCGCGCGGCTTTATCTGACGGAACGGCGCAGGGTGCTGCCGGCGTTTGCGCCCGGTGTGAGCCTGCTCAAATCTCTCAAGGGCCTTGATCCGGGCATGATCGACGCCTTCCGCAGCCATTGCAACCAAAGCTATGCGGGCGAGTATGAACTACTCTTCGGCGTGGCCTCGCTGGACGATCCCGCCGTTGAGGCCGTCCGCCAGTTGCAGGCCGAGTTTCCGCAGCGCGTGATCCGGCTCGTCGAGTGCCCGCTGCGCCTGGGAACCAACGGCAAGGTCAGCACCCTGGTTCAATTAGCCGCCCATGCACGCTTCGATTATCTGCTCATCAATGATTCGGACATCACCGTCAGCCCGCGTTATCTGGAGCGCGTGATGGGCTGCTTTGCGCCGAAGGTTGGCCCAGAGGTCGGCTTGGTGACGGCGCTCTATCGAGGCCGCGCGCACGGTACGCTGCCTTCGCGGCTGGAGGCGCTAGGCATCGCCGACTTCCAAGGTAATGTGCTGCTCTCGAAATCGCTCGAAGGCGGAGTGCATTACGGCCTCGGCTCTACGCTGGCCGTGAGCCGCGCGGCGCTGGACAAAATCGGCGGCTTGCAGGTGCTGGTCGATCATCTGGCGGATGACTACGAACTGGGCGCGCGCGTCTCCGCCGCCGGCTTCCGCGTTGAACTTAGCGCAGAGGTGGTCGAGACCGGCGTTCCCGCCTACGGCTGGCGCGACTTTGCCGACCATCAGTTGCGCTGGATGCGCACGGTGCGTGACGCGCGGCCCGGCGGCTATGTGGGCCTGCTCTTCACGCAGGGGCTAAGCCTTGCGCTGCTGAATGTGCTGGCCAGCGGAGCGAGCTGGCTGAGCCTGTGGCTGTTGGGGCTGAGCCTTTGCCTGCGCCTTGCTCTGGCGATGATTGTGGGCGCCGAGGTGCTGAGTGACCGCCAGATTCTGCCCAACCTGTGGCTGCTGCCGCTGCGCGATCTGGTGATTGCGGGCATCTGGATTGCGGGCTTTGCCGGCAACACCATCATCTGGCGAGGCCAGCGCTTTCTTCTTAAGGACGGCAAGCTGGAAAAGGCCGGGTAGGGCTTGGCTTCAGATAAACAGTTGCATCGTTGTTTTTCAATACTGCCTGCCAGATTGAAAAGAGCAGAAAGAAGATTGATTTTATAGATATTTGAGCGTCTAATTGGAGGTGAGGTTGCAGGATGAGAAACATTCTCACTTCTTTTCTTGATGGTTTCGCGCTTGCCGGGGTGTTGACTCGTCTGCGCCGCAGCGGTGCTCCTACGCGCGCCTTCGCTCCCTCCAAGGCACCTGTCTCTCAAGAGAAAATGGTTATCGTGGTTGATGATGACCAACTTGCAAAATTCTCTTCGGGAAGTTAATAAGCGTCAGGGCACGACTTCAGTCGTGCCGCAAAGGTCCAAATAATTTCCCGGCTTTAGCCGCTGCGGAAGCGTAAATAACTGAAAACTAACCCGCAGGGGCTAAAGCCCAATCCATTTTTTGTTGCTCTATCGGCACGACTCAAGTCGTGCCCTGACGCTTATTCGCAATCGAAATTGAATTTTGCAAGAGGCTCTGACGGTTAAATTAAATGATCAATCCTCTAATTTTCCGATCACTCGTTCCTGGTCGCGAAATGAAAGTTCCGGAATCGTTCGTGATGTGTATCATAGCCAATAGTGCAAGCCGCCAGTGATGCTTCTATTGACTCATTTGTGGCGAATCCGCGCGACCGATCATCGAGAGGAATCAAGAAAAATGAAGAAAGCTGTCTCCCAAGCCAAGGGCAAGGCCAAGCCGGCCTCGATTGCCAAGAGCAAGGCCAAGAGCGTACCTGCCTATAAGAATGCCAAACTGGCTCCAGCCGCGCGTGTTCAGGATTTGCTGAAGCGGATGACCGTGCAAGAGAAGGCCGAACAGATGCGCTGCGTGTGGCTGGAGAAGGCGCAGAAGCTGGTGGACGACAAGGGCAACTTTGACTCCGCCAAGGCCAGGGAGGCCTTCAAAGGCGGACGCGGCATTGGCCAGGTGGGCCGTCCGTCGGATGCCGGCGGCGGCAGGAACGCCCGCGAGATGGCCGTGCTGACCAACCAGATTCAGAAGTTCTTTTTGGAGAACACCCGCCTGGGTAACCCTGTGGTCTTCCATGAAGAGTGCCTGCACGGTCACGCGGCGCCGGCCGGGACGAGCTTCTCGCAGCCTATCGGCTTGGGCGCAACCTTCAATCCCGAACTGGTGGAGCGGCTCTTCACGATGACTGCCGAAGAGGCGCGCGTGCGCGGCACGCATCAGGCGCTTACCCCGGTGGTGGACGTGGCGCGCGAGCCGCGCTGGGGCCGCGTCGAAGAGACCTACGGCGAAGATCCCTTCCTGGTTTCGCGCCTCGGCATTGCCAGCGTCCGCGGCTTCCAGGGCGACAAAAAATTCCGCGACAAAAAGCACGTCATCGCCACGCTGAAGCACTTTGTGGGCCATGCCGAGCCGGAGTCCGGCCAGAACTGCGCGCCGGCCAACGTCAGTATGCGCGTGCTGCGCGAGACCTTCCTCTTCACCTTCAAGGAAGTGCTGAAGCACGCCGGAGCCATCAGCATCATGCCCTCGTACAACGAGGTGGACGGCGTTCCCTCGCACGCCAATAATTGGCTGCTGCGCGACGTGCTGCGCAAGGAGTGGGGCTTCAAGGGCTATCTGGTCAGCGACTACTATGCGATCTGGGAATTGAACTACCGGCCCGATACGCACGGCCACTTTCTGGCCGAGGACAAGAAGAAGGCCTGCGCGCTCGCGGTCAAGGCGGGCGTGAATATCGAACTGCCCGATCCCGACTGCTATCTGCACCTGGAGGAGCTGGTCAAGAAGGGCGTCCTAAAAGAAAAGGAGCTGGATGAGCTTGTCGCGCCCATGCTCTATTGGAAGTTTGTCATGGGCCTCTTCGACGATCCCTATGTCGATCCGGAGATTGCGGCTCAGGTCGTTGGCTCCGACGCCAATCGCGAGCTGGCTCTTGAAGCGGCGCATGAGACCATCACCCTGCTCAAGAACGAGGGCAACGTACTGCCGCTGAACCCGAAGAAGCTGAAGAGCATCGCCGTCATCGGACCCAACGCCAACCGCGGATTGCTGGGCGGCTATAGCGGCGTGCCGGAGCACAACGTCACTGTGCTCGACGGCATCAAGCAAAAGGTCGGCAACAAGGTCGAAGTGCTCTACAGCGAAGGCTGCAAGATCACCGTGGGCGGAAGCTGGAATATCGACCCGGTCGTCGCCAGCGACCCTGAAGAGGATCGCAAGCAGATCGCCGAGGCGGTGGAAGTGGCCAAGAACGCCGACGTCATTGTGCTGGCCATCGGCGGCAACGAGCAGACCTCGCGCGAGGCCTGGGCGCGCAACCACATGGGCGACCGCACAAGTTTAGACTTGATCGGGCGGCAAAACGAGCTGGTCGAGGCCATGGTCGCGCTGGGCAAGCCGGTGGTGGCGCTGGTATTCAATGGCCGTCCGCTTTCCATCACCCATCTGAACCAGAGCGTTCCGGCGATCTTCGAGTGCTGGTACATGGGTCAGGAGACAGGCCGCGCCGTGGCCGACGCGCTCTTCGGCGACATCAACCCCGGCGGCAAGCTGCCCATTACCATTCCGCGTTCGGTCGGCCACTTGCCCGCCTTCTACAACTACAAACCCTCGGCGCGCCGCGGCTATCTCTTTGACGACACGACGCCGCTCTATCCCTTCGGCTTTGGCCTCAGCTATACCAGCTTCGCCCTCACCAACCCGCGCCTGACCAAAAAGAAGATCGCGCGCAAAGGCACAACCCGGCTGCTCGTCGATGTAAAGAACACCGGCAAGCGCGCGGGCAGCGAAGTGGTGCAGATGTACATCCGTGACATGTTCAGTTCCGTAACGCGCCCCGTCAAGGAGTTGAAGGGCTTCAAGAAAGTCTGGCTGGAGCCGGGCGAGAGCACCACCGTCTCGATCGACATCACGCCCGATCTGCTTGCCTTCTACGACATCAACATGAAGTACGTCGTCGAGCCGGGCGACTTCGAGATTCAAGTCGGCACATCGTCGCAAGACGCCGACCTGACCAAGCTGACGCTGACCGTGACAAAGTAGTTAAAAATGCATTCCCTGTCTTATCCGGCAGGAGTTATGCTTGTAGCGCCGCCGCACACCATCGCGGCGGCGCAACTTTGATTGGATGATTCGTACTAATTTCCCCGAAATCAGCAGCGAAAGCGAGTAGAAACCGATGAGCGGCACAAGCATGAAACTCTCCTTCGGAGAAAAATTCGGATACGGCCTGGGCGACCTGGCCGCCAACTTTGTCTTTCAGGCCATCATGGCCCTGCAGACCGATTTTTATACCAAGACCTACGGGTTGGAGCCGAGTCAGACAAAATGGATGTTCTTGATTGTCGGCCTGAGTTCGGCTGCCTTCAATCCGGTCATGGGCATCATCGCCGATCGCACTCAAACGCGCTGGGGCCGCTTCCGCCCGTGGCTCCTATGGACTGCGTTTCCCTTTGGAATCATCGGCATTCTCACCTTCACTACGCCCCACTTCAGCATGACCGGCAAGCTGATTTACGCCTGGGTCACGTATCTGTTTTTGCGCCTCATCTATGCCGCCAACAATGTGCCGTACGCCTCGCTGACCGGCGTCATGACCGACGACCCCAACGAGCGCAACAGCATCACCTCCATCCGTCAGTTCTTCGCCAACGGCGCCGGCTTTATCGTCGGTGCCCTGGCCGTTCCCATGGTTAAGTACCTGGGTGGTGGCGACAGCGCGCTCGGATACCAGTTGACGATGGGCAGTTTTCTCGCTCTCTCCATCGTTTTCTTCCTTATCGCGTTCTCGGTTTCCAAAGAGCGAATTGTGCCGGACGCCGCTCAAAAGACCTCCGTCGCGCGCGATCTCGGCGACCTGGTCCACAATTTTCCCTGGGTCATGCTCTTTTTGGCCACCGTCTTCTATTTCACCGCTCTTCTGATCCGCGGCAACATCATGCTGCCCTACTTTGAAAATCTCGCAGGCAATCGCCTCCTCTTCAGCTATTTCAACGGATTCGGTCTGGCTGCGGTGCTTACCGGCGTCACCTGCTCGACATTTCTGGTCAAGAAGATGGGCAAGCGCGCCCTCTTTCTTCTGAGTATGTTGATCACCGGACTCTGCTGCATTGCCCTCTACTTCTTCTCACCCACGGCCATCGTGCCGATCATCTCTTTGGAAGTTGTGCGCCAATTTGCCTTCGGTTGCTCCGGTCCCGTCCTCTGGTCGATGATGGCCGACGTGGCCGACTTCGGCGAATGGAAGACCGGCCGCCGCGCCACCGGCACTGTGATCTCCGCGGTAGTCTTTGCGCTATGGGTCGGCGTGGCGCTGGGCGGCGCCATCGCCAGTTGGCTGCTTGAACTCTACGGCTTTGATTCGAAGGCCCTGGTTCAATCCGCTCACTCGCTCGAAGGCATTCGCCTGATCGCCTCGGTTTACGCGGGCGCCTTCTTCCTGGCGGTTGCGCTTTGCATGGCTTTCTTCCCCATCTCGCGTGAGGTGAACCAGAAGATCGCCGATGAACTGGCCGAGCGCCGCAAGAGTTTTGGCAGCGCCGCATAACCTTCAACTCCTTCAGAATCAACCAAGGCCGGGGCAATCGCTTCGGCCTTCGGCTTTGGGTTGTCTGCCGATGAGAAACAAGCGTAGACCGGGAGGTCCACGCTACAGCCGAGCAGGAGGTCGGCGCTACAGCTTTATCTCACGCCGGACCCATCTGTTGAAGACAGTGGAACCAATTCAAGATTTATTGCGTATTAGCGCAATATGCAATACGCGGGTACATTATGCTGGAGCGATGTGGGGTTGGCTTGGCCGACCAGAGCTTCTAGCGACTCAAGATGGTCGCTGAGAACTCCGTCGAAAGCTTCGCGGCGCGATCTGGAGGTCCAGAGAGCGGCCGATGCTGTCTGTCCGAGGCCAATTCCCGAGGGCAAAACTGCCGGGCATGAGCGGATTCATGCGACTGTACCCGCGATTGGACCGGCGGGGCGCGCGGTGAGCGGAGAGGCTGGGGCATTGGAGACCGATTGGTCCCAAGTCGTCGAGCGTTGCATGACCGGGGATTCCGGCGCGTGGGCTGAACTTGTGCGCGCGCAGCACCGGCGCGTCTACGGGCTTTGTTATCGCTTCACCGGGAACGCCGCCGATGCCGAGGATCTGACTCAGGATGTATTTCTGAAGATTTATTCAAACCTGAGCAGCTTTGATCTGGCGCGCGGCTCCCTGCAGGTGTGGATTACAACCATGACCCGCAATCTGCTGGTGGACAACTTCCGGCGGACGAAGAATCGGCGGGCTACCAGCTCACTCGATGATGGGTGGGAGTCGGCCGAAGAGCTCAAGCCGATTGACCGGCTGATGGCGCAGGGAGTATCGCCTTTGGAGTCGGCTGCCAAGATGGAACTGGCCAAGATGGTGCAGGATGCGCTGGCGCGGGTTTCGGTGGAGCTGCGCGAGGCAGTGATATTGAGGGATTTGCAGGATATGGATTACAAGGAGATCGCCCAGGTGCTGGGCATTCCCGAAGGGACGGTCAAGTCCCGCATCAGCCGGGGGCGCGCGGAACTGGCGAGGCTTCTGGAACGTACTAAACGGGAGGTGATGTAAATGGCAGAGCGCACATTCATTCCGAGTTCTCCAGCCTGCGGGCAGTGGGAGACACTTTTGGCGGAGGCGCTGGACGGACTGCTGAAGCCCGCCGATGAGGTGACCTTTAATGCTCATATGGCCGCCTGCCCGGCCTGCGCGGCACTCTTTGAAGAGGCGCGCCGGGGTCGGGAGTGGCTGGAGTTTCTTTCGCCCGAGCCGGAGGTTCCGGCCGGGCTGTTGGACAAGATACTAGCCCGGACGGGTCCGGGGCAGACAGCGGATTTGGGGTTGGCAACGGCGGGCGGGAACATGGTGCCGATGCTTCCGGCCTGGCAGCGTCCAGGCTTTATGGGCTTTGTTCGGCGCTTTGCCGAACCGCGGCTGATGATGACGGCGGCAATGGCCTTCTTTTCGATAGCCATGACGCTGAATCTGACCGGGGTTCATCTGCGCGATCTGCGCCCCAATGCCGTGCGTGCTTATATGGAGCGGCGGCTGACCATGGCCTCGACGCCAATCATCCGCTACTACGACCATATGCGGCTGGTCTACGAGGTGCAGTCGACGATGCGAGAGCTGCGCAAGTCGGGTGAAGGCGAAGGGCAGGGGGAAGGCGAGGAGAACCGGAAGAAGCTGCAAGAGCTGTCGCCCGGTGAATCCCAGCAGAATCCAGGACACAAAGAGGGCGGTTCGCGGGTGGATCCTCCGCAACAGTCCATCAGCCCCATGCTCTACGACTCTGATTTTTTAGAGAGCAGCTTGACCTTTCAGCAAGAGTCCGCGCATTCCGGCGGCTCCCGTACTGAGGTGCGGGAAAGGAGCACGACATGGACTGCGTAAATCACAATGGAAGGGTTGCGGTCTATTATTGCCAGAATTGCGGCAAGCCGCTCTGCCTGGAATGTACCGTCAGCGGCGCGCTCGGCCATGGCGCCAAAGGGCAGGTGCTCTGCCAGAACTGCGGCGCGGCGTGGCAGCAAAGCTATCAGCCCGCGGTTCCGCCCTTCACCAAGTCCGGAGCGCCAACCGCCGGAACACCTGTGCCTTCAGCTCCGAGCAAGCCAAATCCGGTGGCGGCGGCTCTTTTGGGATTGATTCCAGGCGTGGGCGCGATGTATAACGGCCAGTTCTTCAAAGGCTTCATCCATGTGGTGGTCTTTGCCGTGCTGATCAGCATCTCGGAGAATTATTGGATCTTCGGGTTCTTCATCGCGGCCTGGATCTTTTATCAGGCATTTGAGGCCTACCACACAGCGGCGGCGCTGCGCGACGGCCAGCCGGTTCCCGATCCCTTTGGATTGAACGAAGTGGGCAACTGGCTCAACATTGGTTCGTATCTGCGCAATTCAGGCCAACAGGGTGCCGGGCAAAGCGCTGACCAGACGCAGCCCACGGCCTATCCGCCGCCGGTGGAAGGCCAGCCGCTGCCGCCCAATCAGCAACCGCCTCAACCCGGGCCGTATTCGACTCCGGTTCAGTTTCTGCCCGTCGCTTGCTGGGGAAATCAGGCGCCGGTTGGAGCCATCGTGTTGATTGTCCTGGGGTTGATGTTTTTGATCGGGGAGATGCACTACGCCTTCCCATTGATTCTGATTGCGCTGGGCGTCTGGCTGATTGTCCGCCGCATCGGCGATTCTCAAGGAGGAAAGAGATGAACTCATATATCATGATTCACCGCTTGCGCGGTCCTGTGATTTTGTTGCTGGCTGGTGTGATTGCGCTGTTAGATCGGATGAACATCATCAACGGCTTTTGGCACTGGTTTGTTCCACTGCTGTTGATTCTGCTGGGAGTGTTTCTATTAGCGGAGCGGGTTGTGCTCGCCGCCGGCGGCGGATATCCGGCAGCTCCCTATCCGGGCGCAGTTTACCCCAGCGCCTCCACCGGCTATGGACCTTATCCTGGACAGCCGGAGGCGTACGTTCCTCCAATTCCCCAACCGGAAGCCAACAAGGATTTTGAAGGAGGAGAGAGATGAGCACACCTCCGAATATGCCTCCAGGCAGCGGACAGCCTCCGATTCCGCCCTACGACCCCAAGACGCAGTGGAAGATATACCGCGAGCAGCAAAAGGCCGCGTGGCGCGCGCAGCGCGATGCATGGAAGGCGCAGAAGTATGCCTGGAAGGCCGGTGCGGCCGGCCCCTATGTTCCGCGGGTTCCTTCAATGGTTGGCCCCGCCATCCTGATTGCCGTGGGCGTGATTGCACTGCTGGTGATGACCGGCCACATCGCCGCCGAGCAGTTCTGGGATTGGTCCTGGCACTGGTGGCCGATGCTGTTGATCGGCGCGGGTCTGTTGTTGATGGGCGAGTGGGCGCTGGACCTGCGGCGCGGCGTTCCCGTGCGGCGCGGTGGCGGCTATATTGGAATTCTGATTTTCCTGGCCTTCCTTTTCTGCGTTGGAGCCGCGATTCACCATGCGCGTCCGTGGCTTCAGCAGAATGGCGACAACGATTTCGGCTTCAACTTTGACGATAACTTTTTCAATTCACTGGGCCAGCCCGAGCATGATTTCGATATGCAGGCGCTGAATGCGCAGCTTCCGGCCAACTCTTCCATCGAGATTCAAGACCCGCGCGGCGATGTGAGCGTGACGGCGGGCGATGGCTCGACGATTGAAGTTCAGGCCCACGAAGTGGCCTACGCCAGTTCGGACTCCGACGCCAAAAAAATCTTTGATGCCGAAGCCGCGCATCTGACGGTCAGCGGCACAGCCGTGCTGGTCAAGTCAGAGAGCAACGATCACGGCAAGCTCAGCCTGACCATTACCGTGCCCAAATCCGCGCACGTGACCATCAACTCCGGCAAGGGTGACGTGACCGCGGAGGGCATCGGAGCGGGCGTCAGCTTCACCGCCCACGGCGACGTTCACCTGAGCGAAATTGCCGGTTCAATCGACGCGCACTTTCCCAGTGGCAAGCATGATTTTTCCGTTCATGACTTGCAGGGAAATCTGAACATGGATGGCACTGTGGACGACGTTACACTCTCTGAAATCAAAGGGAAGGTGACGCAGACGGGCGAGATTCTGGGCGATGTTCACATGGAAAATATCTCCAGCGCCATTCACCTGCACACCTCGGTGACCGATCTGCAAGTGGGCGAGTTGCCCGGCGATCTGACCCTCGACTCCGACGATCTGCACGTCAATCAAGCCAAGGGACAGGTGCGCGTGGTGACCCACTCCAAGGACATTAACCTGAGTCAGATCTACGGCGACAGCTACGTGGAAGACCGCGACGGCCATATCTCGGTTTCACCGGCTGGCAATTACGCTGTGGATGCGAGGAACAGCAAGGGGGACGTGGAGGTTTCACTGCCGCCCAACGCCTCGGCCACCATCGATGGACGCACGCACAATGGCGAGATTCTCATCTCCGGCTTTGCGCTGAAAGTGAACGGCGAAGAGAGCAAGACGGTGAGCGGCAAGATAGGCTCCGGCGCGGCACGCATCACGCTGAGCACGGATGTGGGCGATTTGACGATCAAGCAAGGAGAGGGATTCCCGGCCACCCCCAGCCTGCCCGCGGCCAACGTTCCACCCTATCCCAAGACGCCGGACCTCTCCAAAACCCCCAAGCTGAAGTCTTCGAAAGCACTGCCCGCGCAGCCGGTTGCGCAGTAGGCGTTGCTTAAGAATGGGTGCCCCAGGTCCGGACTTTCGGACCTGGGAAACTCAACACTCTCGCAAGAAGTCCCGGCTTATCTCCAAATCACAGTAGATCACTCCCTGCCCCAGCACGGCTAGCGCAACGTTCCCGCCTAGCGCATGAAGCTTCCGCCGCAGGTAGCCTCGGAAGACCATCTCCTGGCAGACGCCGGCCGTGATGCGCAATGCAATTCAGATCAAAATCTCAATCTCCGGCATGATCCTTTTCCTTCTCTGCTTTTTTCCTCTGCTTTTTGGCAATCTTGCGCAGTTCGTCCAGCGTCTCTTCGCCCCAGCGCTGGTGCGCTTCCAACTCCAACTGCCCAAAGCGCGCCGCCATCTTCCAATACGGCGCATCGGGATAATGATGGTTCTTGCTGATCTCCTCGCTCTCAATCCGCCGGAACTCACGCAGAAAGGCGCGCTCCCGCTTCATCATGCGCTGGACGTGTTCAATCGAAATCTCAGGCGAAATCTGCGCGCCAAAGAACAGCTTCAGCAGCAACTCGTTGCGTGCAATCTCCGGTTGCGGCTCAACTTCAAGCCAGGCAGCCAGCCGCTCCCGGCCCTTTTCGGTGATGGAATAGACGCGCTTGTCCGGCTTGCCGGTTTGCCGCTCCTTCTTCGCGGTGACGCACCCTTCCGCCGCCAGACGCTTCAGGTTGGGATAGATCTGCCCGTAGCTCTCATTCCAAAAAAAGCCGACGGATGTGCGAATCGTCTGCCCCAGGTCGTAGCCGGACATCGACTCGACGCTGAGCAGGCCCAACAAAACTTCCATGCTTGAACTTGACCGCTTTGCCATATGACTATAAGATATATTTCTATTAGAATGCTGTCAACGGAAACCTTCATCGCCCTAATCGGCAACCGGCGGAACATTTGTTCCGCAGCCTTCGTATAGTCAACTTGAAAGAGGATTACGATGAACCGCAGATTCTTCCTGGCAGCCGGAGCAGCCGCGGCTGCCGCTCCCTCTCTGGCGCAGGCTCCAGCCGCGCAAGTTGCCGCGCCAACGGCCACACCTGCATCCATCTTCACCGATCCGGATTTCGGCTTTGCCGCGTTGAATGCCTTGGGACAAACCTATTATCACGCCGGCAATCCCGGAAAACTGCTGGCGATCCTCTCCCAAATCAAGTCTGGAGACTTTGAATCCGCATGGGCCGCGTTCCATCAGGCTGGTGACGAAGCCCGTGCATTGGCCGAGTCGGTAGCAGCCAAGCGCCACAACGTAAGCGCGCGCGAGGCTTATCTATGGGCCGCGAGCTGCTTCAGCATCACGCTGCGCTTCGGCGACGGCACGGAGAATCCCGAACGCATGCTCCCTTGCTACCAGCAATATGCCGAGTGCTGGGCTGCCGCCGCCGCGCTATTTGATCCGCCCATCGAGCGCCTGGAAATCCCCTACGAGGGCGGAAGCTTGACGGGGTGGTTCTTGAGCGCAGACAAATCGCGTCGCGCGAGGCCGCTCGTGATCGTGAACAACGGCGCCGACGGCATGGAGATCAGCAGTTATGTTCTGGGCGCTGCCGGAGCCTTGGCGCGCGGATACAATTGCCTGATCTTCAACGGGCCAGGCCAAGGCGATTCGCTGTGGCTGCGCAAGCTCTACTTCCGCCCGGACTGGGAGAAAGTGATTACGCCGGTGGTGGACGCCATGCTGCGCCGCCGCGAGGTCGATGCCAGGCGCATCGCGCTGATCGGCGTCAGCCAGGGCGGCTACTGGGTGCCGCGCGCCCTGGCCTTTGAGCATCGCATCGCCGCCGGAGTCGCCGATCCGGGCGTGTGCGATGTGTCGGCTCCCTGGCTCGGTCACTTGCCAGCCTTCGTTCGCAACGCCCTGGACGGCAACGACAAAAGCCAGTTTGATCAGTACCTGCAAATGGGAGCGGCCACGAATGTGAGGGCAAGAATGTCGCTGCGCTTCCGCATGCGTCCGTACGGAATGACCTCCTACTTCGACGCCTTTCAAGCCGTGCAGCAATACAAGCTGGCCGAAGTCGCGGCACGCGTCCGGTGTGCCATGCTGATCACCGCTCCGGAGGGCGAACAGTTCTTTCCCGGCCAAGCGCAGAGACTGTACGATGCTCTCGCCTGCCCCAAGACGCTGATCAAGTTTACCAGCCAGCAAGGCGCGGGCGAGCATTGTGAGGTTGCCGCGCCCGGGTTTCGGGATTTCTGCATCTATAACTGGCTGGATGAAACGCTGGCCTGAGTCTTGGATAAAACTTGAGGATTGTCTTTTACCGCGAAACTCTCCAACTGCTTTGTCCTTCTGCAACTTTTTCCAGCAGTTAGGGTTTGGGCATGATGTAGGGTGAGATGCGGTCAAATATCGAGCGAGCGGATAGGCTCGGTCCCTTTCAACCACCCGAAGACGTCTTGGAGGAAGCGATGAAGAAGATACTTGTTGCACTCGTGTTTCTGGCCTCTACGTGGGCATGGGCGGAGAAGGCGCCGAATCCCGCCGATTACACCATCGCCATTCATGTGCAGACCTCGCGCGTAGTCCAAATCTGCGGCGACGTGACCCTGGGATCAAATGTTTGCAGTTGGGACCAGCACCTTTCGGTTCTTATCAACGGAAAGAAATTCGAACTTGTCGGCAATAGCAGAGGTTTGGTGTTGTTGCGGGCGGGCGACTACAAGGCAAAGATACTCAAAGACGAAACCAAAAAACCCTACGAGTACATGCGGATTTACCAATTTCTGTTTTCCGATGGCACAACTCGCGATTATCACGTAGCCGAAGAATCGGATTAGTCGAGGAAAGAAATGGGCGGCATCACGCTCCCCGCACCGCGCCGCGCCCGCTGGTCTTTACGGCATACATGCGCAAGTCTGCCGCGGCGATGACGGCGTGAACTGTTGCGCCATCAATAGGAGCGGTGGAGACGCCCACACTGGCGCTTATCCGCAACTCCAGCCCATTCTTCATCTTGAAAGTGGTTCCCATCAGCGACTGGTGCAGCGCGGTGGCTTGCTGAAGAGCCGCATCCGCGCCGGTCTCCGGCATCAGGATGACAAATTCGTCGCCGCCGTAGCGGAAGCACCAATCCTGTTTGCGGCTCAATTCGCGGAGGCGCGCGCCGACGCGAGCCAGCAGTTCGCTGCCTACCAGGTGGCCGTGCGCGTCGTTGACACTCTTGAAGTGGTCCAGGTCAAGGAACGCCAGGCTCACCGGTTGCCCAGGATTGCCTGTTTGCTTCAACTCCCAGCCCAGCACTTCATAGAGATGGCGAACGTTGTATAGGCCGGTGCAGTCATCGGTAATGGTTAACTGCTGAATGCGGGCCACGTCATGGGCGTTTTCGATGGCGATGGCGGCATGGTCGGCCAGAATGTGCAGGAAGGCGATAGTGTAGTCGGTGAGTTGGTCGGCGCGGGGATTGAAGATTTCAATGACGCCGTGCGTGCCCTTACGGCCGCGCAGGGGCAGCGCGATCACCGAGCGGACTGCCCGCGATGGGTCTCCCAGCGCAGTCTTCAGCCGCGGGTCGTCCTGCGTCTCGGGAACCAGCAGCGTCTCGCCATGCTCGGCCACCCATCCGGCGATGCCCTCGCCCACTTTGACGCGCAGATTGCGCAGCGCGTCGTCCTCTTCACCCTCAGTAATGGCGTAGTAGAGTTCCTGCCGCTCTTCGTCCAGCATCAACAGCGTCCATAGATCGGCATGAATGAACCGTTCCATGTGTTCGATGATGGTGTGCAGAATGGTATCCAGATCGAAGCTGGAGGTCAAAGAGCGCGCAACTTGATGAAAGACGAGAAGATCGTCGAGCGGTATGCGGCTTTCTCTTTCAATAGTCATCCTGGGGCCCAGAGAGAGGTATCTCTTTGCAATTCTTTCACACTGCCCAACGCAGGGAACAGGAAACTGGCATCAGGAAACAAAAAGGCCTGCTCAATAAGGTTTAATGTGGTCACCATGCATGAATAAAAACAAAGTTTAGGTTGAACTTTTTTGAGGGCAAGCCCGAAGATGCAGGTAGAGAGGCGCTTGGGTGGACGACGAGGAACTTTGGAAGAAGATCAACCGGCAAGACGAGCGGGCCTTTGACGCGTTCTACCGCCAGAGCGCGCCACGCTTGCAAGCGTTTCTGCGGCAGATCGTGGGCAACCGCGAGGCTGCCGAGGATCTGACGCAAGAAAGCTACCTTCAGCTTTGGAGGCGGCCAGGCAGCTATCGGCCGGAACGCGGCTCGCTGCGTGGCTATCTCTACGGCGTGGGCAGAAAGCGAGCAGCGGAATGGTGGCGTAGCAAGCAGCCCAGCGCAGAGGCGGCGGAAGAGCCGGCAGATGCGGCCGGCGCGGAGAGCTCATCAGTGATGAGCGACGCCTTGCAGAGGCTTCCTGAGGAGCAGCGCAGCCTGCTTTGGCTGCGCGAAGTCGAGGGGCAAAGCTACGCCGAGCTGGCGGAGATCCTCGATATTCCAATCGGTACGGTGCGCTCGCGCCTCTTTACGGCGCGCGAGGCGCTGCGCCAGGTGTGGCAAGCGGGCGCAAGGAGGAGTCTATGAACTGCAACGAAGCAGCGGAGTTTGTCTCTGCGCTATGCGACGGCGAAAGGATTCCGGCAGCGGCGGCGGCGCATATGGGCGATTGCGAGAACTGCCAGACGCGGCTGAGGGAGTACATCACACTGGGCGCGGAGATGCGTCGCGTGGCCAGTCTGGAAGTGGAGCCGATTTTGAAGCCGATGGTTTGGGAGACAAAACGGGAAAGCATGGCCACGATGTGGCGGAAGGGATGGGAGACAATGAGAATTCCGAGATTCGCCTTTGCGGCGCTGGTGATGGGAATTGTGGCGCTGGGGTCAACGTTGGCAGTGGTGCGAGCCGGCGCACATTCTGGCGGCACAGTCGTGCTGATGAATGCAGCCGGACCGGATGGACCGCTGATGGATTGTCCGATTTCGACTTTAGACCAGAACCATCCAACTTGCTACTTTGCCGGCCGGTTAAATGGAAAGGCCATAGAGTGCAGAATCGGTCTCGTCAAGCATGAGTCCGATCGTGTTGAACTCGCGATCTGGACCAGAAAATGGGAGCAAGACACAGCCGGTAACTCGCTGGACGGCGTTGCGACTGAGCCGCATAAAGTGATTTGGTTCGAACCAGGCAAGCCGTTGAAGATTGAAATTCCCGGCGCGGGCACGCTAACTCTGACGGGCGAGTGGCTGGATCATATGCCGATCTTGACCGGCGTGCACGGTCAAGACATCAGCCCCGGTCCGAACGAGGTGCGCTTCGCCACTCCTCTGCTGCTGAAGGACAAGAAATTGGCCGGCGATTTTGTGGGCTCCATCGGCGGCATCTTCAGCGCGGACGATTTAGATCGGATGGCGATGGCGTTTTACCTTCCCGGCGAGGGCCGATTCTTGATCTCACAGACGCCGATGAAAGGAGCCGTCGAGGCGAAGATCGCCTTTAGCCGCCTTTCGTTCGAGGAGGGCGGGCACTGGTGGGAGTTGGTGAACGGTATCCCCATCAGCCGCGCCGATCACCTCTGGGTGCTGCATCAAACCGACTTCAAGAACACGTTGGATCATCCCGGTGTCGGCAATACAAAACTGGTGCAATCCGCCTCCGGCGAATGGATTCCTTCCGATCACTGATGCGGAAAAACGCTCGCTATCCGCTCGCAGAAGGCTTGTGGTCTCCCAAGTCTCAATAGGGAACTTGGGGCACGTGGCTCCCGTAGGGAGTCATCGATAATAGCCCAGGGCAAGCATAGCGAAGGCGGGTGGCCCATCTCCCATAGTATCAATCACATAAAACTTGGGTGCCCCAGGTCCGGATCTTCGGACCTGGGATGGGCGAATACTATTTCAGGAATTCAGGCCTTCTGGCTAGCCTCTGCGTTGCACAGAGACTCGTGAATGATCATTTTTAAGTAGGTCTGGTAGCGCAAACCGCGTTTGGCCGCCAGCACGCGAGCCTTGGCGATGTCTTCGGGGTCGAGGCGGATCGTGGTGGTAGGAGTGGGCGCGGAAGCCTTTGGCTCTGGGAAGGGAATGCCCTTCTCGGCAAAGAGACGTCGCGCGCCACCGCGGCCCAGAGTGCCTGCCTTCGCTGCCTTCTGAAACTCCTTGAAGATCATCTCCTCGTTATCAAACCACCACTTTGCCTCTTCCGCTTCGGTGGCGAATTTGGGAACCTTCACATCACTCTTATAAACCTTTGTCTCGGTCATTGCAGTCCCACCCTTTGTTCGAGGTAGAAGATCTTCCATTTCTTGTCCGGTTCGAACGCTGAAACCACCCTCATGCGCTCACCCCGAAAGGTAATCACAACCCAGAGAATCCGTCCCTCGTTCGTTTCGCCGACATGAAAACTTCGCTCCTCGCCATCAACTACTTCAATCCCGATGTCGAGCGGGTCTCCGAGGATAATCTCCTCCGCCTCCTCTGGCGCCACATCGTGCTTGGCCACGTGGAGAATGTTCGCATCGTCCCAATCGAAGAGCGCGTCGTTCATGCCGCCTTGCCTTTCCCGGCCAGCAAAACCAGTGTAGCTACATCGTAGCTATTTTGCAAGGCACCTGCGGTGCGGCCAAACGCTCGCTATCCGCTCGCATGGGGTTCGTGGTGCTCCCAGATCCCAAAGGCGGGAACTGGGGCACCCAACACACTTACGTTACAAATAATCGTTCTCTTTGTGATATCGCGATCCAGAATCGACTTGAAATCGTAATTGGAGTGAGCTATGACTATTGCATCACTGTGGAGACAGTGAAAAGGAGAACGATATGCGTCCAGCTTTTAGTGAACCTGCGCAGAACGACCCGACTTGCGAGATTCGTTTGGGAGTTGCGTCGTGGGATGACGGGAGTGGAACCGCTCAGTCAGTGAAATACACTTGGTTCGACAAAAATGGGAAGGCCGCTCGTGGCGGAGAATTTCCTGTTGAAGCTCTTCCACAAGCCCTGGACTTTGCGATTCGCAAAGGGTACGTGAGTCTTTCGCCGGAAGAAGACGCGAGCATTCCCGAACGGGTCTCAAGTTTTCTACGCCAGAATGACGGCGTTCCCTATTGCGATGACTGCATACAAAAGAACCTCTTTCTGAAAAGACGTCAACAAGCTCATCGTGTAACGAGCGCTCTTGCACAGACGCGAGAATTTATTAGGGAGAAGGGAATCTGTTCTGACTGTGGCGGGGATAAGCTTGTCACTCGGTCATATTCAAAATAGGACCTGACCGCGTAAGTACCCCAGGTCCGGATTTTCGGACCTGGGATGGGCGAATACTTTTTCAGAAATTCACAGCCTTCTGGCTAGGCTCTGCGTTGCACAGTACCCCGTGGACAATTGTCTGCAAATATGCTTCATAAGGCAGGCCGCGTTTTTCTGCTTGCACACGGACTTTGGCAAAGTCTTCAGGATCAAGGCTGATCGTGATGCGTGACTGAGCGGCGCGCTTCATCGCTGTGCCGTGACCGAGACGGCCCTCTTCTCCAGCCCTCTCAAACTCATCGGCAAGCTCATCCTCGTGCGACTCCCACCATGCAGCCTCTTCCGCTTCATTCGCGAATTCCATCTGCTTCATTTCTTCCAGCATCGCGGCTCCTCTTCTGTGTTGCAAAGTAACGCCGGATTCTTTCCTTTGCCGGCCACCCGGTAACAATTCGCGTCTTTCCATGGCGGATCGTGGAAACGACAACAAGAATACGACCTCGATCCGTTTCTCCAGCCTGAACAACTCGCTCCTCGCCGTTGCGAACATAAGAGTCAAGATCAATCTGCCAATTGATCAAAACTTGCTCTGTTTCGGCAGGCGAAATCCCATGTCGCGCAAGGTGGCCAATGTTTTCTTCGTCCCAATCGAACTGAACGGTCGCCATTGTCTTTCAAGCCGCCTTTTACGCCCTAAATAATCGTAGCTACATAGCCACTATTATGCAACTACTGCCGCAACTCGACCAGCGTCGCGCCTTGCCCGCCTTCGTTTTGCGGGGCTTCGGCGATGGTGGCTACGTGGGGGTGGCTCTTCAGGAACTCGCGGACGGCGCGGCGGAGAACGCCCGCTCCGTGGCCGTGAATGATGCGGACGCGGGGCAGGCCGGCGAGGAAGGCGCGGTCCAGGTACTTCTCCAGCTCCTGCTCGGCCTCGTCCACGGTGCGGCCGATCAGGTTGATCTCCATGCGCAGGTCGTCGGTGTTGGCGCTGATCATGGTCACCTGCACGCCCTTCTGCTTGCGCGCGGCGGCCAGCGGATCGGGGCGTTGCACGGGCGCGGAATCGCCGCTGGGAGGATTCGGAGCGGTACACTCGTCGCGCTTGACGCGCATTTTGATGGGGCCGAGCGCGACTTCAAAGAGGTCTTTCTCCACCTCGCGGACGACCGTGGCGATCTTGTTCATCGACTTGAGGCGGACCTGATCGCCAGCGGCGATGTGTTTGAGCAGGTGCGGCTGGGCGTTCTGGTCGCCCACATCCGCGCCGGTGCGGTGGGCGACGACAGTCTGGTTGAAGCTCTCCTGGAACTCGCGGCGCAGGCGGTTGATGCGGCGCTCGGCCTCTTTGCTGAGCTTCTCTTTGCCGGCGCGATCCTCGATGGCGCGGACCGTTTCGCGCATCTGAAACTCGAAGTCTTTGAGCAGCGAGGCGAGCTTGGATTCGAGCTCCTGGGTGCGCTTGCGCAGTTCGACGTCGCCCTCACGGGCGAGCTTTTTGCGCTCCAGATTCAGCGCGTATTGCTGCTCGCGGGCGGCTTTGCGGTCCTCTTCAAGCTGGGTCAGCTCGCTGTGCATCTTGTCGAGAAAGCGGCTGATGTCGGCCTGCTGCGTGCCCAGGCGCTGGCGGGCGGCGGCGATGATGGCGGCGTTCAGGCCCAGCCGCTCGGCAGTTTGGATGCCGGCAGACGCCCCTGGAACGCCGATGCGCAGTTTGTAGTTCGGCGCCAGCGTCAACTCATCCACGCCGGCTGCGGCATTCAGCACGCCGGGCGTGTTGGCCGCATAAACCTTCAGAGAGGTGTGGTGCGTAGAGATCAGCGACCAGGCCCCTGCCGTCAAAAAGTGGCTGGCAATCGCCACGGCCAGCGCGGAACCTTCTTCCGGATCGGTCGAAGAGCCCAACTCATCCAGCAGAACCAAAGACTTTTCGCCCGCCAGCCGGGAGAGCCGGTCGAGATTGGTGATGTGCGCAGAAAATGTAGAGAGAGCTGCCTCGATCGATTGCGCGTCGCCGATGTCGGCGAGGAAGGCCGTGAAGATGGGAAAACTGGCCTCTGTCGCGGGGATCGGCAATCCGGCCTGAGCCATCATTGCTAATAGAGCTACGGTCTTCAATGTGACCGTTTTACCGCCGGTGTTGGGGCCGCTGATGATGAGCTGTCGAGCCTCCGCAGTGAGTTCCAGGGTCAGCGGGACAACCTGGCCGCCCGTTGCGCGAAGGCGCTTTTCCAGCAGCGGATGGCGAGCTGCTCCTAAATGCAGCAATTGCGGCGTGAGGGCTGGCGCGACGCAATCAAACGCGCGGCCAAAGCGGGCGCGGGCTTGCAGGCTATCCACCAGCGCCAGCACGCGCGCGCCTTCAACCAGCGCCACGGCATAGCCGCCTACCTGCCGCGTGAGAGCCACAAAGATGCGATGAATCTCGGCCTGTTCTTCCTCCAGCAGGCGCACCAGTTCGTTGTTCTGTTCGATGGTCTCCAGCGGCTCGATATAGACCGTTTGCCCCGACGAGCTGACGCCGTGGACCACGCCGCCGACCCGCCGCTTCTGCTCGACGCGGACGGGGATCACAAACCGCTCGCCGCGAATGGTAATCAGCTCATCTTGCGTTGCGCCGTCCGAGGCCAGCTTGCGCAGCGCGGCGCGCAGGCTCTCTTCGATCTGCCGCTGCTGGCGCTCCTGCTCGCGGCGGATGCGGCCCAGCTCGGGCGATGCATTGTCGGCCAGCGAGCCGTCGGGCTGAATGGTGCGCTCAATCGACTCGGCCAGCGGCCGCAGGCTGGTGGTGAGCGCAGTTGAGAGCTGGCTGAGGCCAAAGAGCTTGCCCACGAGGCGCGCCGGGGGCGATTGCAGCAGCGATTGCCAGGCGGCCACATCGTTGGCGAGGCGGGCGATGGCTTGCAGTTCGCTGGCCTCCAACGCCGCTCCTGGAATCTGCGCCTTGGCCGCGTGCTGCGTGGGGTCAAAGAGGCCGCCGACGGGGATCGAAGTCTGCTCTTCCAGCAGCAAGCGCAGTTCGCCGGTGAGCTGATGCTGGCGGGCGATCCACTCTTCATCGGTGGAGGGCTGGAGGGCGAGAATCGCATGGCGGCCCACGGGCGAAGCAGCAAAGCCGGCAACGAGCGCCAGCAGCGGCTCCCACTCAAGGGCGGCAAAGTCGGCAAACTCCACCGGCGACGGAATCGGATCAAGTAAAGGCATAGTCTGTACTAGAACTATCTTATTGCGTTGGCCTGGAAGTCGATGAAACACGAGGCTCCGGCGCGCCTTCGGCAGAGGCGACCGAATTGGTTGTATGCTAAGGCTCAGGCGATGTTTTCTTCCTCGGGCACACGCGGCGAAAAACTCTCCACCGTCAAGCTGACGGTGGTGCAGTACGGCATTCTGTTCATGATGCTGGGGCTGTCGGCTGGGCTGTGGCGCTTGCAGGTGCTGCGCGTGGACGACTACCGCCTGCAGGCCGAGCAGAACCGAATCCGCAAGGAGCCGGTGATGGCCGCCCGCGGCAAGCTCTTTGACCGCGAGAACCGGCTGATTGTGGATAATTACCCCTCGGTCTCCTGTTATCTGGTGCGCGAGGCAAATCGGAATGTGGACCAGGATCTGCCGCTGATTGCCAAAGGGCTGAATCTGGATCTGGAGCAGTTGCGCTCGACCCTGCGCCGCTACCGCTCGCGACCGGTCTACGAGCCGATCCCCATTAAAGGCGAGGTCACCGCCGACGAGCAGGCCTTTATTGAAGCGCACCGCAACGAGCTGCCAGAGCTGGAGACCATCGACGTCGAGCGGCGGCTCTATCCGCGCGACGGCTTTGCGGCGCACCTGATTGGCTACGTGGGCGAGGTGAGCGAAGAGGATCTGAACAATCCGCGCTTTGCCTATTACGAGCCTGGAGACGTGGTGGGCAAAGCGGGGGTAGAGGAGACCTACGACCAACTGCTGCGCGGACAGGACGGATCGCGCGATGTGGTGGTCGACAGCCATGGGCGCGAGGTGAGCTTTCTGCGCACGCAGCACGCGCAGCCCGGCCAGGATCTGAAGCTGACCATCGACATTGACATCCAGCGCGCGGCCGAGTTGGCCCTGGGCGACGCCAATGGGGCCGTGGTGGTGATGGACCCGCGCAACGGCGAGATTCTGGCCATGGTCTCCCATCCCAGCTACGATCCCAACGCCTTTGCCGTGCGCATCAATCGCACCGACTGGAATGCGCTGATCACCAATCCCAACCATCCTCTGATGAACAAGGCGATTCAGGACCAGCTTGCTCCCGGCTCAACCTTCAAGATCATCATGTCGGCGGCGGGCTTGCAGGAGGGCGTGGCGCAGGATATGCACGTCAACTGCGTGGGCGGCGGCACATTTTACGGGCGATTTTTCAAGTGCGACAAACACCACGGCGTCCTGAACATCAGCCAGGCGATTCCGCTTTCCTGCGATACCTTCTTTTACACGCTGGCGCAAAAGCTGGGCATCGACACGATTGCCAAGTACGCCACGGCCTTTGGTTTGGGACAGAAAACGGGCATCGACCTGCCCAATGAAATGGCCGGCATCATGCCGTCGACGCAGTGGGAGATGAAGAACTTCCATCAAAAGTATTACGCCGGCAATACGATCTCCGTCGGCATCGGCCAGGGTGAGACGCAGGTGACCCCGCTGCAACTCGCACGCGCTTTGAGCGGCATCGCCTCCGACGGCCATTTTGTGCGCCCTCACGTGGTCATGCCGGATCAAAATATCCCAGCCGACTTCAAGCAAGCGATTCAAGACAGTTTTCCAGGCTCCGGCGATAAGGACTTCCCCCTCAACCCGGACACCTGGGCGATCATCACCGACGGCATGGCCGCTACCACCACCACCGGCACTGCGGCGGCGGCGCACTTGGAAGGTGTGGACTTTGCCGGCAAAACAGGCACGGCGCAGGTGGTGGGTGGCGGCGATACCCACACCAAAGGCGGCCTCAAGACTCCCAACGCCTGGTTTGTGGGCATGATTCCCCGGCGCAACCCGGAGATTGTCATTACGGTTTTGCAGGAGCACGGCGATTGGGGCTCGGGTTCGGCCATGATTGCGCAAAGAATCGCCATCGCTTACGTGAACAAAAAGCGCTCGCAGGACAAAAACGTCCTCGATCAGGCAGCAACGGGCAAACCGGTTGAAATGGGCGCGGTCTGGAGCGAGCCCGCGCCGGTCGGTCGTCAGCACGCCGCCGTTCTTCCGGGAGAGGATTCGGTCCTCCATCTCGGCCATTTCATGATTGATCCGGCTCCGCTTGGCCCGGCCAAGGCCATGGCCAGCGCGCAGCCGCGCCTGCCGTCCTGGCTGCTGGCCATGCCGTTGCGCTTCAAAGAAGGCTTGCCCTGATGCGCCGCTTCCTGAGCTTTCGCGAATTCGATTGGGCGTTGCTTTCCATGGTGCTGCTGCTGTGCACCATTTCCGTTTTTGAAATCTATTCGGCTACGCTGCACACCAAATACGTAGGCTTCCACACCAAGCAGATTCTTTGGATCACCGCCGGAGTGGCGGCCATGTTTCTCTTCTCCAAAATCGACTATCACCGGCTGCTGGATTGGACACCCTGGGCCTATACCGTCTTCCTGCTGGCGCTGGTGGCTGTCAAACTTGTGGGGCACAGCGCGCTGGGCGCCAAGCGCTGGATCAAAATCGGCCCCATGCACTTTCAACCTTCGGAGTGGATGAAGCTGATTCTTATTCTGCTTTTGGCCCGCTATTTTGCCAATCTGGGCGGGCGCTCGCTCACTTGGAGAGACATCTTCAAGGCCTTTGCGCTGGTGGGCCTGCCGATGGTGCTGGTGCTGGTTCAGCCTGATCTGGGAACTGCTCTCACCTACACCCCGATTCTGGTTGCGGGCCTCTTTCTGGGCGGCATCAACTGGAAGCAGGCACTGATTCTGAGCGTTTGCGGCGTAGCGCTGGTGACTGGAGTTTGGACCAGCGGCAGATTGCACCCCTATCAAAAGGCGCGCCTGACCAGCTTCATCAATCCCGATAACGACCCCAAAGGCACCGGCTACCAGCTCAAGCAATCGCTGATCGCCGTCGGCTCCGGCGGAGTCTGGGGCCAGGGCACACAGAAGGGCTCGCAGACCCAGGGCGCCTTCCTGCCGATTCCCCATGCGGACTTCATCTTTGCCGCTTTTGGCGAGGAGCATGGATTTGTCGGCGCAATTTTTGTGCTGCTGCTATACTTTTTTATATTGATGCGTTTGATTCAAAACGCTCAAACAGCCGCGGACCTGCCCGGCTCCCTGATTATCATGGGGGTGGTGGCTGTGTTGACCTTCCAGATTGCGGTCAACGTGGGCATGGTCATCGGGTTTATGCCCGTCACCGGAATTCCTTTACCGTTAATGAGTTACGGTGGATCTTCGGTGTTGTTTTCGTTCCTGGCGCTGGGTGTGGCGATGAATGTCCGGATGCGCCGGTTCGTCAACTGACGGAATTGCTGTTCCACCTCTTGTGTCTTCCCGGAAGTCTCCGGTCCGCAAGAGCAAGTTTTTTTGAAAGTATTACGCCGGCCAGGTCCGGATGGATCGAGCGCCCGGCAGGATTGGGTTCATGAGTACGCAGAGACGGGAAAACCGTAGGCGGCCTATAGATTGTTCGAAGTGCGCGGAAGTCTTGGGGAGGTCAATCCCCGATCCCCAGACGGGGCGCGTTCGGGCAGACGCCATGGTTGGAACGGCCCCGCCGATTTTTTCGACAAGGTTGGCCACAAACTCTCTGCAATCGGGTTACGGTGTCGTACAGCTTGTTCAGCTTGTTCAATTTGTTCATTTTGTTCAGTTTGTTTGTCTTGTTCAACTTGTTCAAATTGTAGAGTTTGTCCGGCTTGGCCTACGCTTCTCTTTGCCGCCCTTCGGGGCAGGTGCGGGCGCGGCCTCCGGAAGACTAGCGAATCACACTTCCCCCCTTCAGCTCCTCCCCGCTCCTCCCGGTCTTTCGCCACTCCCTCTGACCTTGCCGTGGGTTCCAGCAGGCTGAGGCCGCTGGACGGAAAGGTACGATGGCAAAGGAAATTTGTATCTCCAGCACGCCGCATGAGACGCGGCTGGCTATTCTTGAAGACGATCAACTCGCGGAAATCTACTACGAACGCGAAAATGAATATACCCTGGCCGGTTCGATTTATAACGGTCGAGTCACCCGCGTTCTACCCGGAATGCAGTCGGCATTTGTTGACATCGGCCTGGAGCGCGATGCCTTCCTCTATGTGACCGACTTCATGGAGCTGGAAGACCCGGAAGAGACCGACGAGATTGAGAAGGCGGCAGCCAGCGGCGCCAACCAGCCTCCGCGCGAGGTTCGCCACACAGCTCCGGAAGGCCGCAATGGGCGCTCCGGCCAAAAGCCGGAAGTTAAGCCAGAGCAGAAATCAGAACCGAAGCCTGAGTCCAGGCAGCCTCAACGCCCCCCGGCTGAAAAGCAGCGCGCGTTGGAGGTCGAGGAAGTTCCCGAGGAGCCGGTTGCATCTCTGCCCGCCTCCGGCTCTATTTCCTTCAGCGAGCCTGCAGACGGCAGCGAACAGGACTCTTCTGAAGCCGGCGCCAAGCGCTGGCGCGGACGCCGCCGCCGTCGCGGTAACCGGGGAGCGTCCTCCGGCGAGGGACAGGCTCAGCCCGCTCCATCGTCAGTCTCTCAAGTGGAAGTCTTCGAAGACGAAGAGCAGGACGTTGCGCCGCAAATTCATGCCGGTGCGGGCGAAAGGCCTTTTCAGCAGAAGCAGGAGTCTGCCGAGCAAGCGCATCACTTTGACCGCATTCCAGCCCCGGCTGCCCTTCCGGTCCCATTTGTCATGCCCGGCGAATCGCTTTCCAAGTACGGCGGCGCTTCGGTCGAGGGTGCGCCCAAGCCGCCAGTCCAGCCGGCAGTCCCGGTTCGCCCGGCCAGCAACTTCAAGCCCGCGACGCTGATCGATTCACCCCTCCAGTGGGACGGCAGCGGCCTGTTGCCCGGCGAATCACTCTCGCGCCATCGCAATCGGCCCAGTGAGCATGCGGAGGAAGAAACTGTCGAGCAGATGCCGGTTGATCCGCAGCCCGAGGCGCCGGAAACAAACGCCTTGGCCGTCAACGAGGAGTTGATCGAAGAGACGCTCGAAGCCGAAGCCGAGCAGCCGGAGGCCGAAGCCGAGCTCGAGCTCAGCCCGGAGATCCTGGAAAAGGAATTGGTCTCCAAATGGACCAAGGCGTCGCTGGCGGAAGGTGACCTGGACGTTGAAGAGCCTCTGGAAGAGGATGACTTCGAGGAGACTGAGGAAACAGCCTCCGAGCCGCTTCAACCAACGGGCGATCTCACTGAAATCGATCCCCCCGCGTTGGGTGCTGCTGTACTCGATCCTGAAACAACTCCTGCCGCAACTGAAACAACCGGCGTCGCCGAGACCGACGCCGCGGCCTCGCACGACATCGACCCGCTGCCTCCCTCCGGCTTCCGCCTCTTTGGTTTTGGCAAAAAGGCCGAAGAAACTCCGAAGGCGCCGGCCAAGTCCGCCTCCTCCTATACGCCGGGCAAGGGCCTCGTCGTTGAAGAGACCATCGACGAAGAAGAGTTCGACGCGCCCCGCCATGCGCACCGCGCCAAGGGCGGCGACCACGACTCTGACGCCTTTGAAGAAGAGACGCTGCCCAAGCATCTGCGCACCGGCGATCTTGGAGAAATGCTGCAAGAAGCGCACCTCGATCATCGCATTCAGTTGAACTTTGACGGCGACGCGGACGACGAAGACGAGGACGAACCAGTTGCGGGTGGCCAGCCCGCCGCGCCAGGCCAGCCGCGCCGCGACCGTAACCTGCGCGGAGGACGCCCAAACCGCCCCGGCCAGTCTGCGCCGCAGCAGGGCAATCGTGGCCGTGGCGGACCCACGCGCCGCTCCTCGCAGCTCTCCGATCTGCCCATTATCAGCGACCTGCTCAAGCCAAACCAGGAGATTCTGGTGCAGATCGCCAAGGAACCCATCGCCAAGAAGGGCGCGCGCATCACATCGCACATTGCTCTGCCCGGCCGCTTCCTGGTCTTCATGCCCACCGTCACGCACATCGGCGTCAGCCGCAAGATCGCCTCCGATGAGGAGCGCCAGCGCCTGAAGCGGATTCTGGTTCACGAGCGCGGCGAGGCCAGCGGAGGATTCATCGTGCGCACCGCCGCCGAGGGCGCCAGCGAAGAGGAGCTGCGCTCCGATCTGCGCATGCTGCTCAACCTCTGGGCCGAGATCAAAAAGCGCTCCGACGAATCCAAATCTCCGGCGCTCATCTATCACGATCTGGGCCTCATCGAGCGCATCCTGCGCGATCAGGTCAGCACCAACTTCTCTTCCATCTGGGTCGATTCGCAGGAGAATTACGAGCGCATCGTGCGCCTGCTCAACCGCTTCTCGCCCCAGCTTGTGCGCCGCGTCAAGCTCTACACCAAAGAGACGCCGCTCTTCGAGCAGTTCGGCATTCAGGACGAGATCGCCAAGGCCCTCAACTCCAAGGTCTGGCTCAAGTCGGGCGGCTCCATTGTCATCAACCAAACAGAGGCGCTGGTGGCCATCGACATCAACACCGGCAAGTACGTCGGCAAGTCGGCGCGCCTCGAAGACACCATCGTCAAGACCAACCTGGACGCGGTGCCGGAGATCGTCCGCCAGATTCGCCTCCGCGACCTGGGCGGCATCATCGTCATCGACTTCATCGACATGGACGACCGCAAGAACCGCTACAAGGTCATGGCCGCCCT